>ENA-OSEO01000160-OSEO01000160.1-sediment-metagenome-genome-assembly--contig:-NODE-160-length-186777-cov-5.954033_pt1 | contig 186777 bp, 173 predicted proteins | sample MGYA00237883_ERZ534232 | MGnify/ENA metagenome assembly ERZ534232
TAAAATATTTCATTTTTTAAAAAACCAAGCATATTAAACACTCTTCGCCATGTTTTTTATGCAACTTTGGGGTTTATCCCCTGCATATCTTGCATGAAAGTGCGGCGGGTTGTGATCGTCAAAAAACATCGCAATTATTATACCATAAAACCGACTGATCTCAGGCATTCTCAAACTCCGATGAAATTGGGAAAAATCATATTGTAGACACGGCGAACGCTCCGCATCACCGGCGCACATGGAGCGCAGCGGAATACCTGTCCGGTGAACAGACAGGTTCTACCTTTCCCTTCCTTCTCGAATAACATCCACTATTTCTTGTGTGGTAATTTTCGCTTTAATTGTTGGAACATCTAAGGGAGAGGAAACGGTTTTCTCCGGAACCAATGCGAAAGTCCTGCCGTCCTTCCTTCGGATTAATACTTTTCCTGTGTTTTCCGCTTGGTCAAGAATCATGGCAAGTTTTTGTCGTGCTTCAGAATATGTATAAACCTGCATTTTAAAGCTCCAGGGTCTCGACGTTGAAATTTTGGGCAGATGCCATCAGCTTTCTATCCAATGTCAATAACGGCGCCTTATGTCTGATCGCACAGTCCAAAAAATAGGCATCGTATGCATAAATATTGACCTGTTTGGATAATTTTAATGCCTTTACAAAATCTGGATCGATATACCGAATGGGGATGCCTTTAAAAATTGAGAGTCCCTTTTCAGCTTCTGCCAATGTCAGCCTTTTTTGTTTGAACATCGCCGAAAAGGCGTTACCTATTTCCCATGGGATAGAGCCGGGTCCGATAAGTGCATTCCCTGTTGTAAGTTCGATGATCCTTTTCCGTTCGGGTTCACCAACAATCACCGATATTAATGCAGAAGTGTCAATTACGATGTCCATCGTTTCCCTCCAGGACCTGGAAATGTGACAATTGTACAACAGATATGAGATTTGTCAATATTTAAAAGGTAGAATGGCGAGCTGAGCGGCCGTCGTGATGGCTCGACCCGCGCCGTCAGGCTCGGCGAAGATGCCAACACTGCCGCTCAAGCGTTTGGTTCCTGAGGCGCGCAGCGTCGAAGACCAAACGCGTAGAGCGCAGCACAGCTCGCCATTCCCGAGGTGCATCCGCGCGCCTCGGAAACGGAAAGCTCAGTGGTCGGGGCTTTTTTAGGGTCCGCTGGAGCGCCTTGTTAAGCGCCTGGTGGAACGAGTTATATCCAGCAGTGACCTTAGCGCCTCATTCACTGATGCCGAGTCCTGGAAAGCCTTGGCGACATCAGGTTCAAGAATGACTACGTTTGAGCCTTCTTCCATGAGCCTTTTGTAATATTTTCCCCGAACAGCCTTTGAATAGTCGAAATTGTACTCCGGGCGCAATTCATCCTGGTTCTCTTTCTGTTTATTCTTCATGTCTTTTCCTCTCTTGCGCGGTGGCTGGCCGCGCTTTGATGATTCGTAGATTTCCTCCTCTCTCTGCGTGAGAAATGACAAGCAGACGGTCACGAGAGGACAAACCGATTGTAATGTACCGGTATTCGCCGATCGAGTGATCGGGGTCATCAAAAGTAGCCGAGAGTGGATCATAGAACACGGTTACCGCTTCGTCAAAAGACACACCGTGCTTTTTTACGTTTTTCTTTGCTTTTACGGGATCCCATTCAAAACGCACGATTTAATCCTTCATTGTATGTAGTTGGCGCTTAACGCTCAGCTTGAGTGGTGTGGGTGAAGCGCCAGCGTAACCCACGTCCATCTCAAAGCTGTTTGGTGATCTAATTTTCATCGTATTGCGAGCATATCATTTGACTCTTTTTATACCATAATTGCCACCAACTACCTTGACGATTTGTATCTCAACCCCATTATTACTAAGCTTGAAGTTATCTCCCTGAAATAATGCTCTAGGGTCAGTCGAATACACAAAGTATATCTGATAGGAACCATCCGGCACAAAAACTGAGGCAATACCATTTGCAGCCACATCAAAATCTTTGCCAGAAGTACCGGATCGTAAACCAACTTTTACTTTGAAATTATTTGGATTTTTTATTCTCACTTCATTGTTACCGGCTAATGGACTTTTAAAGGGAGGTAAAGGGCTGGTTGATGGCTCTTTAGAGGATATAATTTTGGCGGTCCCAACATCTTTGATTTTTAAGGTATCTCCTATTGCGGCTTCTGAGAAAATGAATATAAGATCAACAACCTGGGATTCCTGTAAAACAATTACCTTTTCGCCAGTAAATTCAGTATCAAAAGATTTCATAAAACCGGAACCAAAAGGACTCCGCTGACGGTTTCTTATTGCTATAGGGGCAGTTGTAGATTCTTTGGTAACAACATTAATGCTTTTCATACCTTTAAGGGGAATTTCTATCTCAGAATTACCTGTATTTTTGAGCTTTACAATGATTGCCGGTGGATGGCCATACTTTGTCTCAAGGTCCTTGCACCCTGTCGAGGTAAAGGATGTGTCCTTTTTATAAATTTCTTTCGTCGGCCAGTTCGATGAATCTTGAAAATCACATAAAGAAGCATATTCCCATAATTCTGCCTGGATAGACAAACTGCCAGAGCCATAGGATACATTTGCCAGAAAGAGGAAAAACAAAAAAAATATTGAAGCAGTTACTGCGTGATGGATATTTGTCCGTTGATTTTTTCCAACCATGGTGCCCTCCCTCAATTTTAGATTGCTGAAACCGAACGTGAAAGTGAGGGGCTGGGCGTATTTCATGTAAAAAACCTAAATACAAAGAGCCCCTCATTTTTCTATACAGACTGTCAAAAAAACCGCGAGGTAAGCCCAGTCCCACTCCACTGTCTTGTTGGCCGGTCTCAGACGTCCCGACGAACTCGGTTCAAAATGCCTCGAACCCGTTGTAGCAGTCTCCTAGCTTGGGGCTCCGTTATACGGTTTCGAGGTTCTTCGATCGATCCATCTGGCATTTCTTCCGGACAAAGACAACGGTTACGAAGGGCGTTGAGTTGAATAGCAAGTTGAGCTACTGCAATGCCATAGGACCGACCACTTGAAAGATTTGTAAACATATTAAGCTTACGAACATGCGAGCGCGGGTAATTATGCCCTCGTGAAGTGGCGAGCGCTCCGCCGGTTGATTCAAAGGCGTGATATGCCTGAAATGCACCTGACTCCTGAACTCCCGCATCCATTCCCGCCTGAGAGCCTGTGGTGTATCTTTCAGCGACCTGAATGTAGGAGTCAGGAAGAGGCATTATGTCATCTCCCTTGTGTAGACCAGAATCCCGGACTTTCTGAGGAGTGGAACCACATCCTTCTGCAGTAGCCGTTCAGGCGGAGAAACTATAGGCCAAATGTCGGGAAGGATGCCGAATTCGAGGTACAGCGGTGCAAGCATTTCAGATAGAGCTTCGACAACTGGATAGAACTTTCGAAAGGTGCCAAACGTGATAAACTCTAACCGCGTCGGGGTTCGTGGCCATTGGCTGGGATGACGGGCATACACATCTGAGATAGTGGTGCGTTCCGCCTCGCTGAGCTCCTGCCGAACGCTCCGAAGGAAGGTCAGTGCAGCTTTATCCATGCGGCGAGGTAGGCGGTCGTCAGGCACACTATATTTGGCAAAATCACTGAATTTACTCTGTTGCATATAGTCTCTCTAAAGGCCAACGCTCGGTATAAGGCGCGGCGTCTTTTTGCCGTCGACCTTAATACCGTTGTTATAATTTAAAAGCCTTCTATTCATGCTGGGATTATTATCCCCGACCTAAACTTCTTAAGCTTTTCGTACAGCCTTTTCTTCTTTGAAAATCGTGTTTTTAATTTCAGAATTGATCTTCGTCGGAAGCCAATCCGCTTAAGATTTTCAAGATCATATTCATAAGCTGCTTTTATAGGGGTAGTTTTCGTAGGCGTCAATTTGTATGCAATATTTGTTGTTGCTAATAAATCCAAATAGTCAATGTTGTTAAAAAATTCTATAAAATTACTCTTACTATATTCCTGTTTTGAATACATTCTAAAAGCATCAGTCTTGGATAACTGATAAGTTCTGGAAAAGAATTGGTAGTTCCCTACTGTTGTTGACTGAAGCGCCATAATCGGGTTTTGGTTTTCAAACATCTTAGTAAATATTGGCTCGGTACCCATTCCTGAACCATAGATTAAGAAATCTATCGTTGTAATCGGAAATAAAAAATTGACAATCATTGGATATTTTTTAGCCATTTTTTCAAAGTTATAATTCTTATCGGCTATATAAATATCCGTGGTATTATATCTGTCTGTCAATTCGATATGCCAATGCTGGTCTTTAGATTGATATATTTTGTGGGTGGCAATATTTGATGTAATTCTGCAAATTGGAATGGGAACGATGATTCTTGACAAACCCAGGCTTATAATTTCTTCACTAATTGCTATTCGCTCTCTGGCGTCCTTGTATTTGGGCAATAATGCTGGAGTCGAATGGTGCTCATTTGTGCTGTGATATGATATTTCATGCTCGGCTTGACCATGGTCTGTCGGGTTGTATATCAAGCCACCTATTTCATTGTTAAAATCAAATTTCCTTATGATGAATGAGTCATCGAAAAAATGGAATTTGATTTCCGCATTCCCATTTTTTGCTGGCATTGGGATTATCCTAAGACAATCATTACCTTGAAAACTGACAGCAATTCGATTTTTCATTATGGCCATTCTTTAAACCGAATCAAACGCCGGGATAGAATTATAACGTCCAAGCTCACCGGCGGCAATGGAGCGCAGCGGAATTGCCGTCCGGTGCAGCGCATTGATAATAGTTATGGCCTTCCTAAAAAAGGGAGGCTTCGATAATGAACCGCAGCACGTTTTCTGTGCTCCGACGAGCTTATTAAGGACCAATTCTCGCACAGAAAACGCCCTGCGGGTTGCCCCCTTTTACTTATATCGATAAAGTGATGTCACCCCTAACATCCACTTATCCAAGAAAAAGGAGGCAAACTCATGAATTTCTACACCCAGCAACATCGTCATTACTGTGGTATCGACCTGCATGCCAGAAAAATGTACGTCTGTATCATTGACCAAAAAGGCAAAGTCCGAGTTCATGAGAATATCCAAACCGATCCCGAACGGTTTTTCGAACTGGTTTTTCCTTTTTTGGACGACATTGTCGTCGGCGTCGAGTGCGTTTTCTGCCCCGCCTTTCAGGCGGGATCTTCGACTGGCAATGGGTCGCCGATCTGTGCGCAGAACATAAAATCCCCTTCGTTCTCGGACACGCATTATACATGAAAGCCATACACAGCGGCAAAACCAAAAACGACAAGATCGATTCCTATAAAATCGCCCTTCTGCTCAAGGGCGGGAATTTCCCCACCGCCTATTCTTATCCATCGGAGTGACGGGCCACTCGGGATCTGTTGAGACGACGGATGTACATCGCCCGGCGCTGCGGCGAACTGGTGGCCCACATCCAAAATACCAATACGCAGTATAACCTGCCGGCATTCAAGAAAAAAATCTCACGCAAATACAATCATGAAGGAGTACCGGAACGCTTCGAAGATCCGGAAGTCCGGAAAAGCATTGAAGTCGACCTGGCCATGATCGATTCCCTCAACCCGATCCTGAAACAGCTGGAATGGCATATTGAAAAAACCGCCCGAAAATAGGATTATCACATGTTGTACCTGCTTCGCTCCATACCGGGCGTGGGACAAATCTTGGCCCTGGTCATCCTGTATGAAGTCCACGACATCCGGCGGTTTCCAAGAGTCCAGGATTTTTCCTCCTATGCCAGGCTCATCCGGCCCGTCAAAGAATCCGACGGCAAATGGGCCGGTTACTCCAACAAAAAAAATCGGCAACCACCACCTTAAATGGGCCATCAAAGAAGCGGCCATCCTGTTCCTGAGAGAATCCGAACAGGCCAAAAAACGTTGCCAAACTTCTTTCCTGCCCCTTATCCGAGTGACGCCCTAACTGGATGCTCCACCCACTGCGGATAAGCCGATTCGCTTTGAGTGCGCCGGAATAAGGGTACCGAAATATATTCTGTCCGTAAGGGAAAAACCATTTTTTCAGGTTTTTTAACCTGCCCAATGGCAGTACGCTGATTGTCAAAGAACGCTTTGGTGGATCAGTTAATCCCGATAGTCACTATTCTCTATTTTTGTCTTCCCGATCTTTTAAGGAATTTTTTTCTTGACATCCGAAGGCCACATAGATGTTGGGCATACTTGCCGGGAGACCTGCTTGGGCAGTGCCAAACCGCCAAAATCCTCTCGACAATGGCATCAGCGGAAACACCATGCCTGCAGCGCCGCATCTGCCCTAGCACATGAAACCCACAATTCAGGCACTGAATGCAACAATGCCAATAAGTGTGAATGAAGAACTCCGCCCTCATTCCCTTCCAAGTCGCCAAAAGCAAGTTCGGTCAAGCATTCGCCCGCAAATCCTCGCCATTCCATGAGGTCTTCCCGCGCGGCGGATGCCACAAGGCACATCCTCATAGCTTCCTCGATGGTGAAGCCATATTGAGAATCCCGTCGATAACGACGCATGAGAATGCGTAGTTCGTCGGCCAGCGCCGGGTTTCGGGATACGGCTGCAACTGTGGCCAGACCGTTCAGAATGCCCATAAGCTGGGATTTGTCCTCCAAATTGGCAAGCGTGTAGTTACCCAGTCTGAGAGCCTTTGCTGCTAACTCCGCATGACCGGATGTAATCTTGAAAATCATCGCGGAGTTGACGAGGGCTATAAACGAAGACGCTTCGACTTGTTCCGTGTCGAGTTTTTCCTCAATGATGCGAGCAAGGTCGTCAGGCAAGACATTTGGGCTATCTTCAGCACCTTCGAGCGGCCCCGGAAAGTACGGGCGTGGAAACTCACATAGTTTGATTAGGCTTTGCTCTCCGTCACCGAGGATGGTGTCGCGCAGATCCCCCTCGCCGAGGTTTGCCTCAAAATTGTTGCCGGCAATCATGATGCGACCGAAGAAATCCGCCTGCATTTGAGGTGCGGCCGCCAGGTCGGGGTTCCATCGTGGCTCGGCCCGCATATCCGCAAGCGACTGCATGTAGTAGTGCTCACCGCGATTGCTGACCGCCCAATCGGAAAATCGTTGGTAATCAATTCCGCATTGGACAAGTTGGCGATGGATCAACGCAGCCTGAGCCAGAGAGGCCAGTCTTCGATAAAAGGGCGGCTCCTGAGCCATAAGGCGTGTTCTGGCCAGTTCCCCGTCGACCAGAACGAACAAAGCCGAGAGCAGCTTGAATTCACTGGCTTTGCCTTCCACGTCATCGTCTCGGATTCGACGAACTAAACGCAGCAGGAAAGGCTCAACCTCCGGCCTATTCGGAAGAATGCGCAATCCGACTTCGAGCGCCCCTAACCGAGAAAGCGTGTCGCCGTGTTTCTCCAGAAAGTCGAACGCTTCTTCCAGCTTCTCCCGGTCGAGATGATCAGCGTTGATTTCAGCGGTCAGTGCCGAGTGAGAAGAAAGAAACAGACTAAAGAGGAAGCCCTCGTAAGGCCGCCACTCTGACAGATGCCTGAAAAACGCTCGACCAGCGCCGACTGCATAATCCCGGATCGAACCGCTTCCGTCATAAGCGCCAACTAGTCTTTCAAAATACCGCCGCGAATTCGGAATAAGAGACGACACACTGCTTTCGCCTGCCGTGATCTCGCTTCGTATAGTCCGCTCCACATGAACCGGCGTATCGCGTATATCACTGTGAAAAGTATTGACTTCGTCGTCTTCCAGCGCACGCTCTTCCAGGATGCTCCGCCATTCTTCCTGAACACTGAGCTGAAGGTTCACGTCTGAAGCAGATTCCTCCAGAGAACGAATGCGTGTAAAGGCATCTTCGGAAAGGACAGAGAAGTCAGGCAGAACCAGCCGTTGTTGGTCGGATGAAAGGACAAGATTCGGAAGTTCGTCCTCGCGTGCATCATTCGTGAGATTCCAGGTCCGATCTTCAGCATCGGTCAATTCGGCTGGGGCTTCCCCCGCGAGAACGGTACGAACAGCATCGAAAAGCTTCGACCGGTGAACAGGGACACCGCTCGATCCGAAGGCGATCATAGCCTCAGTCTTGAAGCCGTATTCTTCCCTGAAGCTCTCGTCGTTAAGCAAGCTCTTGCGTATGAGTGGTGGAACAAACTCCAACGCGGCACCCGCTATTGCCGCAATTTCGTAAGGAGTGTTGGTCACGAGTTGCCTTCTCCCAATACCTGGGTTTCAGCCATCTCGGCAATGTGGCTGCGGTACCAATCAACAAGCCATTCGTACACCTCGGGGAACTGTTCCTGTATGGGAACCAGAATCCTTTCTTCCACCCAGTTCCAGTAAGCGTTCACAACGCTTTGCTGGACACCGGTGCGCGGCGTCAGCAGCAAGAGGATATGTGCCGCACGCCCGATCCGAACGACATTGTCAGCACTCTCCGGAACAAGGCTGTGCGCCCATCCTCGAACGTCGATTTGCTCGACGAGCCAGTTTGACCGAGCGGTGACCTCTTCAATATCGGCCCCGTCCCCCCACAGGTTTCTGAGTACACGAACTAACGCTTTCAGCGTTCCGTCCAGCCAAGGCGCTTCCTCCGGCAGCCGCAGCCAGTCGCTCATTCTGACGCGGAGGACAGATTCTCGAATAGCCTTCAGCTCCGCCGTTTCAACCACGCCCCCGTCAGCAACAGTTGATTCCCTCAAACACCTTTCGAGTTCGTCTACAGTGACCGGAACGAAGAAATAGCCAGCCCGACGAAGCCGCATCCGATGATCAAAACGATCGTCATCCGTTAAAACACCTGCCGCTACCAAAGCGTCCAGCAGGTCCAGGATTGAGAGGACAGGCGCTTGCGCGCCGCCGCTATCGATGTTCGCGTGCTGATTGAGGAATCTGTCATCAATAATCGCAACGTCGCAATGGGGTGCCAGGGCGAGAATGCCGACTGAGGGATGCTCCGGGATAGATTTCTCTGCGGATTTGTCAAATCTGTGCCTACGGCTAACCCTCACTTGTCCGGACCCTATCCGCGAATTTAGTGAAGCCCGTATGCGTTCTATGACATCCTTAACTTCTTCGGAAATACGCTCGTAAGAAATGAGGGCGTCCGCTTCAGAAACCTCTCTTGGAGAGGCCACCGCCGTTAGGCCCGCCGCTTTGAGCTTCCCGAGCAATCCCAGATGCAACAAATACGAGATGGCAAGGTCATCGAGATACAGGGTCGCACCGTCGGCAATGTCAGGCTGGTTTGGCCACGGCTTCTCGTGCAGCTGCAAGTAGGCTCGTGCCCGTTTCTCTTCAACAGCGGTAATTGCCCCTTTCTGTCTCAGCTTTTCCACCACAGCTAGGCAGCTGCTCAAGACGGCCGCATGTGTAGAAAGGTCCGCTTCTTCCTCCATCAAGCTGGAAAGTCGATGCACCGGAGCAGAACGGACGACGATATGCTGTGTATCGTCACCGTCCCGCACCTTCTCTGCCTCGGCGATCAATGCTGCCAGCTCGTCGCCGACCTGAGCGGAGAGGTCGCTGCTCGCAGCGGTGCTAGGAGTGAACTTTTCCAGCACGTCCGTAGCCAGAAAATCCCGAACTCTACGTGCATTCGCTATACGGCTCGGCTGATGGAACGAAGCTTGCTGGCGTTCCGCAAACAGCCACCCAAGGGTCGAATGCGGGATATATACAGTTTCGAACGCGTCGAGCGCCACGTCGAGTATTTTCAGGAAACTCAAGGTGAGCAGTGCGGTTGCATCCAGAGCAACGGCTTTTCCGCTGACATCGAATTTCAACGGCACACGCTTGCCGCTGTAAGCAGGGATTGAGCTTCTCCGTCTCGGATCAGTCTCCGTGAGATTGGCTAACGCCGGGAAGGTCATAAGGTCAATGAGGGTCCGATTAAGTGACTGGGCAGCAAGAAAGATCGGTATTCGGCCATGCGCCAGCAAGCGCCATGTTTCTGACTCGCGACGATCCCATTCGGGCTTTCGATCAAGAATGTCCTTCAGGCTCATTCTTTGGAGCGGGCCATCGTCTCCTGACATTTTCGCGGCCTTTTCGAGCCATTGGAAAACCTGCGGATCGTCTTCCCACCCTGCGCTTGTTGCGATGAAGTATGCGGCGGCCAGGACGGCGGAATCTTCATCGGCCTTCGCAGCTGCCTCGAAGACTAGATCCTTGGCATGGGGTAAACCCAAATGAAGTGCCAGTTGTGAAGCAGCAATCAGGTCATGGGCGCTTCTGTCATTTCTGTTCTGATATTCGTCGGCAATGTAGGCGGTAAGGGAGGCCCAGTCTCCTGCCCCAATTCCTAAATTAACCTGTAGTGCGCGGTAGTTCGGACTGCCCACCTCATCGCTGAGTTCCGCCAGCGCAGCACGTGATTCACGCAACGCACCCTCGTGGTAAAGGCCCCAAGCATATGACATACGCAGATACTTGGATTGCGATAGCAGGTCGTGGTTTTCATTCAAGAAATCGACCAACGCCTCTGATCTGTGCGTATTGTTGAAGGCATTCACGAGGCGCTCAGCATCGCTTAGCGAACGTGTCTCTTCAAATAGCAGCCTGCCGAATTCGCACAGATCGTTCCAGTACTGATGGTCTTCCAGTTCGACGACAAGGTTGATAAGGTCGCCAAGAGCTCCTGTTGCTTCGTACTGTGCTTTACGAGATTCAACGGGGTCACCGCCTTGGGCCTCGGAGATAATCCTTCGGAGATTACTTTCTTTTTCAGCGGGGATTCCCTCTTCAAGCAGCCGGTCGAGCACCTCGTTCGCCCCCTCGATCAGACCCGCGCGTGAAAGCAGTTCGATCTGACGATACCGCATCAGCGTGGTATCGATGTGGGCAGCGAGTTGATTGTGGTGGTGGGCAATGTAGTTGGCTGCCTCCTCAGGGGTCGACTGCGTAAATGCAAGGGCGAAACGAGCAAGGGCGGCATCAATGGTCATTCCGCCATTTATGGCGATACTCCGTTCGATGTCCCGCTCAACCGCACCCAGGTCCAGTTTGATGCTGAACTGAAGAGCGTAGTGGACGAAACCGAGCGCAGTGTCCGGATCGCGGAGTTTGTTTTCTAGCCTGTTCTTCCCGTGCGCGCTCTGCACCGGGTCGCGCAGTTCTAGCCACAGCGCGTACTCATCATCCGTTCTCGCAGCGCGTGGACAAGCCAGCTGCTTCGCGACCTCCACCGCATCCAGAAAATGTTTGTGCGCAGTTCGACGCGCATCCATCGCGCCGGAATCCGAAGCGAGCGGAAAGCCTCGCGCTTCAAATGGAACTTGCGTCAGAACAACAGCTCGAAATTCAACCGGCACGGTGGGGGCCAGCGCTGTTAAGGCAGCCAGATGGTGAAGAAGCGGGGTTTTTGCAAAGTCGGTTTCAGACAAGGCACCGACTGTCTGGGCGGCGTGATCCCAGTAGCCCAGCTGAAGCTGATGGGTCAGGAGAAAACTCTTGCCGTCCGAATCCAGATGATCAGCCGTGCGACCTACATCAGTCATCCACGTAAGGGCGGTTTCACCGCCGTCATGATGCGCAACGATCATCAAACCAGCAGAACGCGAAGCGTGGGAGTCGATACCGACGAGAGCCTGAAGCGCCGCTGCTTTGTCTCCCTTCTGGGAAATGACGAATGCTTCTGCGATCTTGGCTTCTGGAGAATCTCCGAGGGTTTTCGCAAGTTCTAGAAAGTCTTCCGCCCGCTCAAGGTCATCTGAAGGCGACAAAATTCTGGCGCACCATGCCAGCCCCCTGCCCCTCATTTCATCCGAGCCACCCGAAAGGTTGCCCTCTGCAAGGCGTCTCCCGAGACTCAACGACGATCTGGTTCGATCGAACTCAGAGAAAAACCGGGACTTCCGGAGCTTGTCAACTTCCTCTTCTATTATCGAGTCAACAAGCTCTGTCGGAACATTGCCCTCAAGAAAGAAATTGACATCTCGATCGGCGATCGCATTTATTGAACCGTCGCCGGCGGAGATCGATCGTTCACTCCTTTTCCACATCGTTCCCCATCTTCTTCGTTGAGATATTAACGTCTCGACCCGCCTGAACATTGGTTGAGCTATCACCTGAGCGGATGGTTTGCGTAGATGAAGCGTGAGTCTTCTTGAAGATAAGACGCCCCACCCAAGCGAGGACCACTAAGCCGACACCAGAAAACAGCCACTCCACGTTATCAATAACCCAAGCGACAAAGTCCTCCAATCAAGTTGCTCCTTTCTCGTAAGTTACAAGGTACTTCCCTTTGTTACATTCGACATCGAAACCCCGCCAACGTTGAAATCACGGAGGTGGCGCCCTGTTTCACGAGATACTGTCCACAGAGCCCCGTCGTGAAATGCGAAGCGAATGCTGCTCGACCGGTTCTGTACGCCCAACGTTGAAGCTGTGGAGCGCAAGCCGCAACGCGGCGCAGCGTCCCACACGAGCGCATTGTTATGCGTTTACTACGCCTGAAACGAAGCAATACGCACCACCAATATATGTTATTAACTGCCCCCAAAACATACCCCATGTAATTGGGCCCAGCCACTTAGCCATGAATGCATTAAAATTGCCTCCATCTTTTATTTTGTTAGCCGTATAACGAAAATCAAGAAGTCTGGTAATTGTGGCAAGACAGCCAAAAGCTGCACTCCATGACCACCATTTAATTATAAAAACTAACAGCTCTGGATTCTTTGAGTTCTCACCCAGCTTTAAGTTAATGACATATGCTAGCGAGGCAACGGCAAAACCCAAAAACAGATTTATTGAAAATGACATTTGGGTAACTCGGTAATCCTGCCACCGCACATACCGCACTTTCTGTTCAGAGTCCATGCCTGTCCTTTTTACGCATAACATAGATTCTCAGGCAAATTTTCCTTCATAATTGGAATATCGGGAAAATTTTCCCTGATAATTTTATTGATCAATCAATCAATTAATGCTAATCGTATCTCTATTTCCGTTTAATTACAATTGGATATAAGGGAAATCATTGTCCATGTCAACACAAAAACACCCACGACTGCTGGATCAGGTCCGCACTTATATGCGATTACATCACTACTCAATATCCACGGAACGAACCTACTGCGAGTGGATTAAACGGTATGTCAAATTCCATCATATGCAATCCCGGCAAGACCTTTCAAACGGTGAAAAGAAGATTGAGTCCTTTCTGACGAATCTTGCCGTCCATCAGCGCGTGAGTCCCACCACCCAGAATCAGGCCATGAACGCGTTGGTCTTTTTATACAAAAAAATCCTCAACGTTCCCCTGGAAGCAGAAATCCGTGCCGTTCGTTCGAAAACAAAGGGGCGTATTCCGGTGGTGATGACCCGGGAGGAAACGGCCCAAGTCACCGCCGCCATGAACAACACCGCGCAACTGGTCGTAAAACTGCTATACGGGAGCGGATTGAGGATTTCCGAGGCAATCCGTCTTCGCGTTCAAGATATCGATCTGAAATATAAAACCATTACGGTGCGTTCCGGAAAAGGTGACAAAGACCGGATCACACCGTATCCTGCATCAAAAGGTGACAAAGACCGGATCACACCGTATCCTGCATCGGTGACACCGTTTCTTCTGGAACACCTGGCCCGGGTGAAAACGATCCATCAGCAGGATCTCACCCAGGGTTATGGAGAAGTTTACCTGCCCCATGCCCTGGCGCGCAAATACCCCGGGGCGGCGAAGGAATGGGGATGGCAGTACGTTTTTCCGGCAAGCACCTTATCTAAGGATCCGAGAAGCGGCAAGATCCGCAGGCACCATATCGACCCAAGCCTGGTCAACAAGGCCATCAAAGGTGCGGTGCGGAAAATCGGACTTGCAAAAAAAATCAGCGCCCACACGTTCCGGCACAGTTTCGCCACCCATCTTCTGGAAAAAGGGCATGACATCCGGACGATCCAGGCCCTTTTGGGCCACACCGACGTTTCCACCACCATGATTTACACCCACGTGCTGCAGCAGGGCGGGCACGGCGTGACAAGTCCCCTGGACGATCTTAAGATTCACTGATGCCTATCCATCGTGAACCCAAAACCGGATGCGCCTTGTTATAAAACCTGAAGAAAACGGGTAACGATTTTAATGGCAAACCTGGATGACGAACTTGATCGGTATTTGAATTACCTGATCGTGGAAAAGGGACTGGCGAAAAAGACCGTGGAGGCTTACAGCCGGGACGTGGGGCGGTTTCTTTCCTTTGCCATGGAAAACGGTGCGCCGGCGCTTTCGGATATCGACACGCCGATGATTCTCAAGCATCTCATCGCCCTGCGGGACCAGGGGCTGTCGGCCCGCTCCCGGGCCCGGAGCCTGGTGGCCCTGCGGGGGTTTTTCCGGTTTGCCTTCCAGGAAGGCCGGATTCCCCAGGATCCGTCGCAAATGGTGGATCTACCCAAGAGTACCATGAAGCTGCCGGACGTGCTCTCCGTAGAGGACGTCAGCCGGATCCTGGATGCCCCGGATCCCAAAACCCCCCGGGGATGCCGGGATGCGGCCATGCTGGAGATGCTCTATGCCGCCGGACTGCGGGTGTCGGAACTGGTGGGCTTAGGACTGGCCGACGTCAATACCGAGGTGGGATTGGTCCGGGTCCTGGGAAAAGGCTCCCGGGAACGGCTGGTGCCCATCGGCCGGTATGCCCGGGAAAAGGTGGATCTGTACCTCAAGACGGCACGGCCGCTGCTGGCCAGGGGCCGGATGAGTCCTTTTTTATTTTTGGGGCCCGGCGGAAAACCCCTGACCCGGCAGGGGTTCTGGAAGTGCCTCAAGCGCTACGCCCTGAAGGCCGGGATTCAAAGACCCATCAAGCCCCACACCTTCCGGCATTCCTTTGCCAGCCACCTATTGGAAGGCGGGGCCGACCTGCGCGCCGTGCAGACCATGCTGGGGCACGCGGATATTTCCACCACCCAGATTTACACCCATGTCACCCGGGACCGGCTCAAGGAGATCCACGGGAAATACCATCCCCGGGGGTGAAAAGCGCCGTCTCCTAGACCCCTCACCCCGACCCCTCTCCCCCAAAGTCTTGGGGGAGAGGGAGGAATATGAGACGAAGCACTTCTTTAAATTCCAAATGAAGTTGGGGATTACGGGGTGACCTTTCTACTGACCCATGGGGAGCCCGGTTCAGCAGGTCTGATCCATTTTAAAGGATTTCATCAGGATGCTGGAGCCGATCATGTTGGTGCCGTGCACCAGGGCGTCCATGATATCGGCGTCCGTCCAGCCCAAGTCCTTGAGGCGGTCAATATCCGCCTTTTCAACGGCATCCGGCGCGTCGATGGCCTTCATGACAAAGGCCAGCATGGCCCGGTCTTTGTCGTCCAGGGGGGCCTGGGCGGGATCTTTTTCCATGGTTTCGATATCGGCGTCGGAAAGCCCCTGCATCTTTAAAATGTTTTTGTTGAATCCCGTGCAAAAGGCATAATCGTACCGGCGGGCCACCAAATAGCGGATGCTGGAAAGCAGCCCGAAACCCAAATTGGGGTGTTTGGAATAATATTGGATCGACTCCCATACGGTATTCATCATCTTCGGGCTGGCGCTGGCCAGCTGCAGCGGGGCGGGAATGACACCGACGTTTTTGCGCATGGCGTCATAAATCTCCCTGGCTTGTCCTTGGGCCGTGTCGGGCTCCTGGATTTGAATCAACGGCATTGGGGTCTCCTTTCTTTGGCGTGAATGCCAGCGAAATGGTTTAGGGGATCGGCACGACGGCGAAGACAAAGGCGCTCCAGAGGGCGTGGGAGACGATCACCGGGGACAAACGGCCCCACCTCAGGTACAGGTACCCCCAGAAGGCCCCGGCCACGGCGGCCGCGCCGATAAGCATGAAATTAAACGACCACAGGTGGACGCCGGCATAGACGGCGGTGGCCATCCCCCACCCCGGCCATTTACCGTAACGGTCCACCAGACGGCGCTGCAAAAACCCCCGCCAGTAAATTTCTTCGCACGGGCCCGTCACGAACAGCAACAGGAGAAAGACCACCGGCATGGGAAAGCCCTGCCCTTTTCCGTAAATGGCGCCGATCTGTTGCGGGGCGAAGGGAAAAAGCCATAAGGATATCGTCTTGCCGAGCCAGAAAATGAAATACAGGGCCACGGCGGAGGCGATCCCCCGGATGACGGCGGACCGATCGAAGACCAGGTCTTTTTCCGGAAGCCGCTGGAGTGTAAGGGACAACGCGGCCAGGGCGCCGGCGGCGATGGGGATCTTGATCCAGAAATTGAGCCAGGACAGGTAAAAGGCGAACCCCCATAAGCCCGCGGCAAGGGCCACCGTGATCCAGATCCAGGCCGGGCGGACGCCGTTTCGGTTCATCCGATGAGGCTTTCGAGGATCAGGGAAGCCACGAGAAGCGCCCCGAAGGCCGTGTCCAGCTTGGCGGTCTGGGCATCGGCGTCGGCGGGCACATCCTGGATCATCTGGCGCAAAAGCTTCACCGCCAGGGGCATGGTGATCAGGATTAAAAAGACCCAGAGGGTCAAAATGCCCGAAAGCGCAAGGAATACGACGCCGGCATAGGCCAGGACCATGAGGAGGAGATACGCGACCAACCCGAAGCGCCGTCCCAGCAAAATGGCCAGGGTCCGGATCTCTTTGCTCCGGTCGTGTTCGATGTCGCGGATGTTGTTGGCTAACAGCACCAGGGCCACCAGGATTCCGAAGGGAAGGGAAATCCAGAAGGCTTCGGGGTCGAAGACCCGTGCCTGCACATAGTAGGCCCCTTCCACCATGAGCGGACCCCACATCAAAAAGACCGAGAGCTCGCCCAGGGCGACGTATTTATATTTCAGCGGCGGCGCCGTGTACATGAGGCCGGCCATAAGGCCGATGATGCCGATCCAGAAAACCGGCCACCCGCAGACCACCGCCAGGTAGATGCCGATGAGCGAGGCCAGCGCGAAAAGCCCATAGGCCACCCACAGCACCTGGCCGGCAGGGATGCGCTTTTCCACGATGGGATGGGGCCGATACTGGGCCGTGGCGGCCGCCACGGTATCCACGCCGTTTTTGACATCATAATAATCGTTGATGAGGTTGGTGGCGGCATGGAGCAATACGGCGCTGGCCAGTGCGAGGGCGTAAAGCCCCCAGGAAAAGGCGCCGTCGATGGCGGCCAGGGCGCTGCCGACACTCACCGATATGGCCGTCATGGAAAAGGACCATGGACGGCTGGCCAGAAACCAGTTTCGATAGACGTTCACTGCCGTTTCCTCTCTATTTGGACTCTATTTGGACAATAATACGTTCAAGCAACCTTGATGAAATCGTAAAAAGTCGCTAGCGAACACGGCAAAGTAAAAAGTTCAAGTTCAAGGCGCGCGAATTTCGTGTCGCGAGGCGTACTTGGCGTACGCCGCAGCGACAACGAGATGAAGCGCAACGCAGAAATTGGACATTTTACGAAGCCGTCAACCTTACCGGGTTGCCGCGCTTGTAGGGCGGGGTTTTATACCCCGCCAAGGCGCGGACAGGCCCGCTGGGGGCCGACCGTCATGTTTCGGCGGCATGCCTGTCCTCGCGCCAGCGGGATAAAATGCCGCCCTACAGCTTTGTGAATCAAAGGCAAAATGCCGCCCGGTGTCTTTTTAAGGCGAAATACCGATTCCAAGCGCGAAGGTCAAGAATTGATATTTTTGTAAATAAAATCACATGCGTCCTACCGGACTGGATTCATCGTCCATAACCATTTGAAATTAATGGATTCCGGCTTTCGCCGGAATGACGAAAACGGGCTCTTTTGGGACTTTTCGAATTTTATCAAGAAGGAAAAAGGACTGGTGGAATTTGCAGAACAATGCAAATGCAGGTATATAAGTCCGGTAGAACGACCCATTCCGAAAGGACAAGAGCATGGTACGGTTTTCTATAACACCGGCATATGAAAAACAATATCCCGGGGTCTCCTTTGGTCTCACCCTGATTGCGGATTGCCGAAATCCTGAGAATCCCGACGGCTTCGATTCGTACAAGAGAAAGCTTCTCCGGAAGATGCGGAAACGGGAAACCCTGGAGGCGGTCACCCGGCGGATCGACACCTATGACCGGTTTTTCAAAGCATTCGGTTTCGAATGCCCCCTTCCCAAGCACCTGAAAAGAACCGTGCAAAGCGGATTCCCCCGGTACAACCTGATGGTGGACGCCCATTTCATGGCCGAGATGTGCGCCGGCATCCTGGTGGCCGTCACCGACTTCGACCGGTTCGACGGCGCCTTGTCCCTGGATGTGGCCGAAGAAGGAGAACTCTGTAAAGGAATGGGGGGCCAGATCATGAAGACCAAACCCGGCGAGATCGTGCTGCGGGACGAAAAAGAGATCGTCTGCGTGCTTTGCCAGGGAGCGGACGAAAAAACCCGCGTCTCGGAAGAAACCCGAAACGTCCTCTTTTATGCCTATGCCGTCCCCGGCATTGAAAAGGCGTATATCGAGCAGGGCCTTCGCATCGCCTCGGAAACCATGGTCGAATTCAGCCGGGGTCGGGAGGCGTTTTTCGCAGTGATGATACCCTAACTCACAGGATCCGCTCCAGGTTGATGGTTTTAGAAGGCACGAACTGATTGGAACTGAAAAAATGGATCAGGTCGGAATTGTTCCAGTCCACCAGGGTGTTTATTTTTTGCACGCCCAGGGTTTTCAGGTGATCCACGAATTCATTGATCAACTGCCTGCCGATGCCTTGATGCCGGCATGAAGGATCCACACCGATGGTATCCAGGGTGGCCTCTTCCTGGAAAATGCCGTACTGCCCTAAAAAGAGTTCGCCCATGACAAACCCCACCACGGTTTTTTCTTCTGTTTCCGCCACCAGGGATACGGGCACAAAATCCTTGGAGCTGAAAAGCCTTTCAAATTTGAGTTCATAGTACTCCGTCCGGCGGGCCTTGAGAACTTTTTCGTCGATGGCGACCACGGCGTCAAAATCGTCTTCCTTCATGAGCCGGATATGAACGGTGCTCTCATTCATGGGTTCTTCCTTTTTTGATCTTTTCTGCACGTTATTTTGAACCGCAACAGCGAGCGCATTCCCCGCAGGTTCTGCCTGACGGCAGTGCTTCGCGGGCTGCGGGGTTAGCGAGCGAATCTTTAAATTGCCAAAATTCCTTACGGTGAAGCCTCCCCGCGGTTTGCAGCGGGGAGGCTTCAAAAAAACGCCTTGATTCTTTCCACCACGTAGGCCGCCTGGGCATCGGTGAGTTCCGGGAAGATCGGAAGGGCCAGGGTTTCTTGGGCGGCGGCCTCGGATTCCGGGAAGTCCCCCTTTCGATAATCGAGATGGGAAAAACAGGGCTGCAGGTGCAAGGGGACGGGGTAGTAAATTTCGGTGCCGATACCGGATTCTGCCAGAAACGCCTTGAGGCCGTCCCGTTTTTCTTTCACCCGGATCACGAACTGGTTGTAGATGTGCCGGTTTTGTTTTTCCGCCGGCAGGCCGATGCGGTCGTTCAGGTTCGCGGATGCAAAATACCGGCGGTACCGGCCGGCGTTTTCCCGGCGTTTTTCGGTCCATCGGTCCAGGTGCTTGAGCTTGATGGAAACGACGGCGGCCTGGAGGGCGTCGAGTCGGAAATTCCCGCCGATCAATTGATGATGGTACTTGGGTTCGGACCCGTGGACCCGGAGGACCCGCAGTCGATGGGCCTCGGCCGCAGACGGGACGGTCACGCATCCGCCGTCTCCGAAGGCGCCGAGGTTCTTGGAAGGGAAAAAGGAAAAGCATCCGAAATCCCCCATGGAACCGGCCCGCCTCCCTTTGTATTCCGCGCCGATGGCCTGGGCCGCGTCTTCGATGACCGTAAGGTTTTCCCCCCGTGCGATATCCAGGATGGGATCCATCTCCGCGCACTGGCCGTATAAGTGCACGGGAATGACGGCCTTGAGCCGGCCTTGAGCCGCTTTTGGAATGCGGTCCACGGCCTGGGCCAGCCGCTCCGGGGAAAGGTTGCAGGTGTCCGGGTCGATGTCCGCAAAAACCGGTCGGGCGCCGGCCCGGTGGATCGTCCCGGCCGTGGCGAAAAAGCTGTATGGGGTGGTCACCACGAGGTCTCCGGGGCCGATTTCAGCCGCCATGAGCGAAATCAGGAGGGCGTCGGTGCCGGACGACACGCCGACGGCATCCGCCGTGCCGCAGTATCGGGCCAGTTCCGCCTCCAGGGCCGCTACCCGGGGGCCTAAAATGAACCGCTGTTCCCGGCAGACCTCACGGAGGACCTGGAGGACATCGTCTTTGATTTGTTCATATTGTGCAGTCAAATCGAGGAGGGGGACGTTCATGAATACGGCTTTCTCTTACGGGGTATCCACCATTGCGACTTCAATGATGCGTAAGTTCTTGTCAGAGACATTTTCCACGCGGGTCGGTCCCGAAACCAGGAGGGCGCCGTGGCCGGGATCCCACGATAAAACGTCGGTTTTGGGTTTTTGCCGGATCCGGGCGTTTCCGGAAATCAAGAAAAGGCGTTTGGTCCACCCGTTCTTGTCGGTGACGGCATATGTTTTTCGGGGGAAAACGTCGATGCGACGGACATGAAGGTCCGGAGACGCCTCCAGGACCGTGCGGCTTCCCCAGGGAAGGGCCTGGGTCTGGTGGTGCATCGATTCTTTGCGTCCTTCATCCTTGAGCTGTTTGACGATGGATTTGACCTCCCGGCTGTTTTCCATGCTGGAAACAAAGATGGAGTCCGGCGTTTCCACCACCACCGTATCCCGGAGATGATTGGTCACCACCAGGCGCATGCCGCCCATGATGAGGCACCGCCGTGTTTCCCGGGCCAGGATATCCCCGTTGAGAATGTTGCCGTTTTCGTCTTTTTGCAAAAAATCGAAAAGCGACTTCCAGGATCCCACGTCACTCCACCCGAAATCCGAAGGAAGCACCACCCCTTTTCGAGTATGCTCCATGACGGCATAATCGATGGAGATGTTTTCCAGGCCTTCATACAAGGCGGGACGCAGGCGGGCGGGGCTTTGGATGTAGCGCGCCATCCGGCGGACCATTTCGGGCTGGAGTGTCTTGAACTCCTCCAGCATCACCGAGGCCTTGAAGGCGAACATGCCCGAGTTCCAGAAGAAGCGTTTCGTCTTGAAATACCGCAGGGCGGTCTTTTCGTCCGGCTTTTCCACGAACCGGCGGATACGCCGGGCGCCTTCGGGGGCTTTCTTCCCGCCCTCGATGTATCCGTACCCGGTCTCCGGGTAATGGGGCGTGATGCCGAAGGTCACGACGGCGCCTTGTTCTGCCAGCCGGATCGCCGACGCCATATGTTCATGAAAGCGCTTGACGTCTCCGATGACGTGGTCCGACGGAAAAACGCACACCACCGGATCCTTTCCGGTCTTTGTCACCGTGAGCAGGGCCAGAAGAATCGCCGGGGCCGTGTTCCGGCCGCAGGGCTCGCACAGGATTTTCCCCTTCGGGTTCAGCCCGAGATCGCGGATCTGCCGGGAAATCTCGTGACGATGGGCGCTGCCGCACACCACGGTCAAACGGCTCGGCGGAATCACGGGGTGCAGCCGCTCGATGGTGTGCTGGATCAAAGACCGGTTCCCGAAAAAACGGACCAGTTGCTTGGGAAACAATTCCCGGGAGATGGGCCATAACCGGGCGCCCATGCCGCCGGCCAAAAGAACGGCGTGGATCCGCGATCCGGGCTCAGGCATGCTGGAAATTCCTCCGCCGTTCCCGGCTTTTCGGCGCGGTCGCGGACGCCGACGCCACCGGGCGATACGTGGTCCGGACGCCCTCGTCGCCGATGCAGGCATTGACTTCCCGGATGAGTTCCTTGGAGGCGGCATACCGCCGGGTCTCCGGAAAAGCGATCACCGTCTCGGTCCGGTCCGGATCCACGAGATGAAGAAATGCCGCGCAGTTCCCCGGATGCCGATCCATGATCTCCTTTAGGTTTTCAAGGACGAACGGGTCGGTCCTGCGGACGTCCAGGTGAAGGTGGATGCCGTCGGCCAGGATTTCTTCGGCGCGTTCCAGGGGGATCACCGTGTCGGCGATGACCTTGACGCTGCTCTCATCCTTCTGGAGGCGGCCTTCCACCAGGACCGGGGTTTCGGGGTTCAGAAGGCGGGCCGCTTCGGCGTAGACGCTGGGGAAGAGCACGGTCTCCACGGTGCCGTGGAGGTCTTCCAGGATCACAAAGGCCATGGGACCGTTCTTCTTGGTGGTGATGATTTTGACATTGGGCACCAGGCCGCCGATCCGGATCGCCTCTCCGTCGGATTTGTCTTTCAGGTCGATGGTCCCCGCATTGACGAATCGATTCAACAGCGGCACATGGGCCGCCAGGGGATGCCCGCTGATGTAAAAGCCCAAGGATTCTTTTTCGTAAGACAGGCGCTCCTTTTCCTCCCATTCGTCGATCTGGGGATAGGCCGGATAATCGGGAGGTTCCCCGCCCGCATCCAAATCGAAGAGTCCCATCTGGGGGTCCGCCTTCCGGCGCTGGGCCTGGTGCCCGTACTCCATGGCGTCTTCCAGGACCGCCGCCATCCGGGACCGAAACTCTCCGGTACAGTCAAAGGCGCCGCATTTGATGAGGCTTTCGATGACCCGCTTGTTGATCTTTCGTAAATCCACGCGCTCACAAAAATCGAAAATGGACGTAAACGGCCCCTCTTTCCGGGTCTTCAAGATGGAATCGATGGCGCCTTCGCCGACATTTTTGACGGCCATCAGCCCGAAACGGATCCGTTCCCCGGAAACCGAAAAGGCTTTTTCACTTTCATTGATATCGGGCGGCAGGACCTGGATCTTCTGGGCCCGGCATTCGCCGATATACTTTTCCACTTCATCGGAGGAAGCGGCCTCGTTGGAAAGAAGCGAGGCCATGAATTCCACGGGAAAATGGGCTTTCAGGTAGGCGGTCTGATAGGCGATGAGGGAATAGGCCGCGCTGTGGGATTTGTTGAACCCGTATCCCCCGAACTTTTCCATGAGGTTGAAGATCTTTTCCGCCTGGGGGACGGGGACCCCCTTTTTCCGGGCCCCTTCCAGGAAACGGAGCCGGTGTTTTTCCATGATCTCGGGAATCTTTTTCCCCATGGCCTTGCGCAGATCATCGGCTTCGGACATGGAATAGTCCGCCAACACCGCGGCGATCTTCATGACCTGTTCCTGGTAGATGATGACGCCGTAAGTCTCCTTCAGGATGGGCTCCAGTTCGGGGAGGAGGTACTCGACGTCCTTTTTCCCGGTTTTCCGCTGCACGAAATCTTCGGACATCCCCCCCAGGGGGCCGGGGCGGTACAGGGCCACCAGGGCCACGATGTCCTCGAAGCAGCCGGGTTTCAGGCGCATGAGGAGATCCCGCATTCCGGCGCTTTCCAGCTGGAACACACCGGTGGTGTTTCCGGCGGACAGGAGCCGGTAGGTGTCGGGATCGTCCAGCTGCAGTTCGTCCAAGTTCGGCGGGACCTTTTTCTGGCGCTGGATCAAAGAAAGGGTGCTGGCGATGATGGTCAGGTTTTTCAGGCCCAGGAGGTCGAATTTCACCAGCCCGATCTTTTCCACGGATTTCATATCGAACTGGGTGACCACTTCCCCCCGTTTCCCACGGTACAGGGGCATGTAGTCCACCAGGGGCCTGTCGGCGATCACCACGCCCGCGGCATGGGTGGAGGCGTGCCGGGGAAGGCCTTCCAGGACCCGGCAGATCTTCAGGAGTTCGGCGTATTCCGTTTTCTTTTCCGCCATCTCCGACAACCGGGGTTCCATGAGCAGCGCATCGTCGAGGCTGATGTTCAAGACATCCGGGACCAGCTTGGCAATGGTATCCACCTCGTTCAACGGGATGGCCAGGGCCCGTCCCACATCCCGGATCACGGCCCGGGTCTTGAGCTTTCCAAAAGTGATGATCTGGGCCACGTATTCGCCCCCGCCGTAACGGTCCACCACGTATCTGAAGACGTCTTCCCGGCCGTTGATGCAGAAATCCACGTCGATATCCGGCATGCTCTTCCGGGCCGGGTTGAGGAACCGCTCGAAGATGAGCCCGTGGGAGAGCGGATCCAGGTCGGTGATCCCGAGGGCGTAGGCCACCAGGCTCCCGGCGGCGCTCCCCCGGCCGGGGCCCACCGGGATATGGTTGGTCTTGGCGTATTGAATGATATCCGAAACGATGAGAAAATATCCGGAAAACCCCATCTGGACGATGATCTCGATCTCCTTTGCCAGGCGTTCCCGGTACGGGGTTTCGTCGAGATCCGGATTGGTTTTCTTGAGGCGGGTCATGAGGCGGTGGTAGCCTTCGGCCGTCCGATCCCGGAACAGATCCTCTTCGGAGACCGCCTCGCCCAGGGGATACTTGGGAAAATGATACGTTTTCAAATCCAGCGTCACGTTACACCGCTCGGCAATGGCCGTGGTGTTGGCCAGGGCGCCGGGATGATCCGCGAACGCCCGGGTCATTTCGGCGGGGGATTTGAAATAAAGACCGTCGGTGCGGAACTTGAGCCGCTCGGATTCGTGGACGGTCTTGCCCGTCTGGATACACAGGAGGACGTCGTGGGCCGGCGCGTCTTCTTTGTGAAGATAATGGCAGTCATTGGTGGCCACCAGGGGAATGGAGAGTTCCCGGCTGATTCCCACCAGGCCCTGGTTCACCTTGATTTGTTCCTCCAGGCCGTTGTCCTGGATCTCCAGGAAAAAATTTTCCTCTCCCATGATCCGGTGATATTCCCGGGCCGTCTGAACCGCTTTTTCGTATCTTCCACTGTTCAACTGCCGGGCAATCTCGCCGTGCAGGCAGGAGGACATGGCGATGAGCCCCTCGTGATGGGCCTTTAAGAGGGTCTTGTCGATGCGGGGCTTGTAGTAGAACCCTTCCAAATGGGCGAGAGTGCAAAGGCGGCACAGGTTCCGGTACCCGGTTTCGTTTTGGGCCAAGAGCACCAGGTGGGACAGGCCCTTGTTGTCCGAGGGGGTTTTGTCGGCGATGGTTCGGGGGGCTACGTAGCACTCGCACCCGATGATGGGCTTGATCCCGGCGGCATGGGCCTTTTCATAAAATTCCACGACCCCGAACATGGTGCCGTGATCGGTGACGGCCACGGCGGGCATGCCCAGTTCCTGGCATCGCCGCAGCAGCCGGTCGATGCGGATGGCGCCGTCGAGCAGGCTGTACTGGGTATGGACGTGGAGATGGACAAAAGCGGGGGGAGACGCATTCATGTCCGGGAAATCCTCATCACTCGAACCGGTAGTTGGGGGCTTCCTTGGTGATGATCACGTCATGGACGTGGCTTTCCTTGAGACCCGCCGCCGTGATTCGGATGAACCGGGCCTTTTCCCGCAATTCATCCAGGGTCCGGCACCCCAGATACCCCATGCCGGCTTTGAGCCCGCCGATGAGCTGGAGGATATTGGCGGATAACGGCCCCCGGTACGGCACCTTCCCCACGATCCCTTCCGGAACGAGCTTGTCCGCCGCTTCCAACTCTCCCTGGAAATAGCGGTCGAGACTCCCTTGTTTCATGGCCTCCAGGGATCCCATGCCCCGGTAGACCTTGTAGCTTCTTCCCTGGTAAAGAAACAGTTCTCCGGGACTTTCTTCGGTCCCGGCAAAGAGGCCTCCCAGCATTACGGTGTGGGCACCGGCCGCCATGGCCTTGGTGATGTCGCCGGAAAACTTGATTCCGCCGTCGGCGATAAGAGGAACACCGGTCCTGGCGGAAATGGACCGGCAGTTTAAAATCGCCGTGATTTGGGGCACTCCGGCGCCGGCCACGATCCGGGTGGTACAGATGGATCCCGGGCCGATCCCGATCTTGACGCCGTCCACCCCTGCATCGATCAGGTCTTCGGCTCCCTTGGCCGTTGCCACGTTTCCGGCGATCAACTCGATGTTGCTGAAGGTGCTCTTCAGGCGCTTCACGGCGTCCAGGACATTCTTGGTGTGGCCGTGGGACGTGTCGATGAGAATCACGTCCGCGCCGGCACCCAACAGCCCCTCGGTCCGGGCTTCCATGTCCCCCCCCACCCCGACGGCCGCCCCCACGCGGAGGCGTCCCATTCGGTCCTTGCAGGCGCTGGGATATTTTTTGATCTTTTCAATGTCCTTGATGGTGATCATGCCCTTAAGGCGTCCCTTGGCATCCACCACCAGGAGTTTCTCGATCCGGTGCTGGTGCAACAGCTTTTTGGACTCTTCCAGGGTGATCCCTTCCTGAACGGTGATCAGGTTCTCTTTGGTCATCACCTCCGAGACGGATTTTTCAAGGTCGGTTTCGAAACGCAGGTCCCGGTTGGTGACGATGCCCACCAGCTTGTCGCCCTTGATCACCGGAAGCCCGGAAATCCGGTAATGCTCCATCAATTGGAGCACCTCATGGACCGGCTGCTCCGGGTGGATGGTGACCGGATCGATGATCATCCCGCTTTCGGATTTCTTCACCTTGTCCACCTCTTTCACCTGGGTGGCGATGCTCATATTCCGGTGGATGAAGCCGATGCCCCCTTCCCGCGCCATGGTGATGGCGGCGGCGTGTTCCGTCACCGTATCCATGGCCGCACTGACGATGGGAATACTCAAGGAGATGTTCCGGGTCAATTGGGTGGAGACGTTCACCTCTTTGGGCAGAACATCTGAATAGTTGGGGACCAGCAGGACGTCGTCGAAGGAAATTCCTTCCTCAAGGGTCAGTTTCGCCATTGGAGTGCTCCATGAAAAGAATGGTGTATTAGAAATTTTGAACCTGGAAGAGACCGGTCTTTTGGACTCCGGGTTCCATGGTTATCGATGTGGCACCTGCATAACAAAACCACCGGGACTTATCAACGCATAACTTTGATGGCAAAGTAAAAAGGCCACCTGCGGCGTTGCGCGGCATCCTTCGTCATTGCGGCGTATCTATAAGTACGCCTCATTCCTCAGGATTTGCGCGCCTTGCATCTGGCGCTTTTTACTTTGCCATTCCAAATCGGCCTTTTTACGATTTCATCAACTTTGATGGTTTTGAAAAAGTCCACAACTCTCTTGAGAATTCGCGTCGCACCCCGTCTTTGGGCGGGATTTATCGGAAAGCAAGACGGTGACGTTGCGCGGAAGGGCCGGGATGCCGGGGTATCGGTGCATCACGCATCCGGCCTTGACAAGACCCGGGGAGTCGTCATAATGAATTCGGAATCACTGCCACCGGACCGATACAGGACAAGACGGCACGCCATGCTGATCGAAATCAATCCCAAGAACCCCCAGATGCGGCACATCCGAAAGGTGGTCGATATCCTGAAAAACGGCGGGATCATCGCCTATCCCACGGATACCGTCTACGGCATCGGGTGCGACCTCTTCAACAAAAAAGCGATCCAGCGCATCTACCAGATCAAGCAGACGTCCAAGAACAAGCCCTTCAGCTTCATCTGCAGCGACCTGAAAGACATCAGCCGGTACGCCAAGGTATCCAATTACGCGTATAAAACCATGCGGCGGCTTTTGCCCGGTCCGTATACCTTCATCCTGGAGGGATCCCGGCTCGTCCCGGAGATCATGCTGACGCGCCGGAAGACCGCGGGCATCCGGGTGCCGGACCACGCCATCTGCCTCGCCCTGGTCCGGGAGCTGGGGAACCCCATCATCTCCACCAGCGCCACGCGACCCGACGGCACGATACTGGATGACCCCTTTTTCATTCATGATGCCCTGGGATCACGGATCGATGTGGTGGTGGACGGGGGGCCGGTATCGGGAGAGCCTTCCAGCGTCATTTCCCTGATCGGCGATACCCCCGAAATCCTGCGAAAAGGGCTGGGGGATGCGAGTCTTTTCGAATAGGAAAGCAATGCCGCGCAACGCCGCAGGCGGGTTTTTTACGAAGCCATCAAGGTCGATACAGATAACCGCCGAGGAGGCGGGTGGACAGTGACCGCTCCATCACGGTGTTGAAGGCGGATTCGAGCAGATATTCCCAAAGGGAAAAGCGCTTCTTTTCGGCGTACACGGTGCTGACCTTCCCCCGGATGCCGGCCCGGCGGGCGACCCACTCCACGGCATCCTCCAGGTTTCCGAGCTGATCCACCAGATTCAGGGCCAGGGCCTCTTCCCCGGTGAAGATTCGTCCGTCGGCGATGGGCTCAATGGTGGAGACGTCCTGCTTTCTCCCCTGGGCCACGTCCCGGATGAACTGCTGGTGGATCCGTTTCACCAGATCCTCCAGCATCTCTTTTTCGCGGTCCGTCATTTGACGAACCGGGGAACCGGTGTCCTTGAACTCCCCGCTCTTGATCACCACGGGCACCAGCCCGATCTTTTCCAGAAGACTCCGGAAGTTCGTAAACCCCATGATTACGCCGATGCTCCCGGTGATGGTCCCCGGGTTGGCGAAAATGGCGTCCGCGCCGGCGGCGATGTAATAGCCGCCCGACGTGGCGATCCCTCCCATGGAGGCCACGACTTTTTTATCGGAAACGGTCTTTTGGATTTCCCGGAAAATCTCCTGGGAGGGCCCGACCCCGCCGCCGGGGGAATCGATGCGGACCACGATGGCCTTGACGGCATCGTCTTCCCGGAATCGCTTCAGGGCGTCGATGGCTTCCCGGGAATCCGAAATGACGCCGGAGATTTCGATGACCCCCACTTTTTCCCGGAAATCGAAATCCGGCCCCCGCCGGGAAAAGGCAACGAGAAGCGACGTGCCGAGAATCACGACCCCGACAATCCCGCTGAATACCAGGATGAAAAAGAGGTAGGGGTGTCTTCGTGAAAACATTAATAAATATTAGACAGTTAGTTACTCTTCCTTCAACTTATCCTTCAGGTTGTTTCGAAGGAGTTCCCCGAAAGTGGACGTGGGGGTTGACATCTGGTTGACGTAATCCTGGAGTAAGTTTTGGTCCATGTCCATTTCGAGGCGCTTGATGGAAAGACCGATTCGGCGTTCATCGCTGTTGATGTTCATGACCTTGGCGGTGATGACATCTCCGATATTGAACTTTCCCACCGGGGTTTTGATCTTTTCTTTGCTGATTTCCGAAACATGGACCAGTCCTTCCACCCCTTCTTCGAGTTCCACGAAAATCCCGAAGTCGGTGAGGTTGGTGATGGTCCCCGTGATCTCCTTGCCCACCTGGTATCGTTCTTCCACGGTGGTCCATGGATCCGGCTGAAGCTGTTTCACGCCCAGAGAGAAGCGCTCGTTTTCCTTTTCGATCTCGAGGACTTTCGCCTGGACCGTATCCCCTTTCTTGTACAATTCGGAGGGGTGCTTGATCCGCTTGGTCCAGGAGAGGTCCGAGATATGGATGAGGCCGTCGATGCCTTCGTCGATGCCGATGAAAATGCCGAAATCGGTGATGTTTTTGATCTTGCCTTCGATGACGGTGCCCACGGGGTATTTTTCGCTGATCACGTCCCATGGATTGGGGACCACCTGTTTCATCCCCAAAGAAATCCTCCGGCTTTCCGGTTTCAGGTCCAGGACCACCGCTTCCACCATCTCCCCCACGGACAATACCTTGGACGGGTGCCGGATTTTACGGGTCCAGGACATCTCGGAGACATGGATGAGGCCTTCCACCCCCTCTTCCAGTTCCACGAAGGCGCCGTAATCCGTCAGGCTCACCACCTTGCCGCTGATCCGGGAGCCTACCGGAAATTTTTCCGCCGCGTTGAGCCAGGGATCCGGAGTGAGCTGCTTCATTCCCAGGGAAACCCGTTCCCGTTCCAGATCGAGGTTCAGTACCTTGACCGTGATTTGATCCCCGATGGAGAAAAGCTCCGAAGGATGCTTGACCCGGCCCCAGGAGATGTCCGTGATATGCAGCAGGCCGTCCACGCCGCCAAGATCCACGAAAACCCCGTACTCGGTGATGTTCTTGACGGTCCCTTCCATCACCTTTCCTTCGTGGATGGACGCCAAGGTGGCGGCTCTCTTGGCCAGCGCTTCCTGTTCCAGGATGACCCGCCGCGACAGCACCACATTACTCCGCTTGCGGTTGTACTTCAGGATTTTGAAGGAAAAAGTCCTCCCCACCAGGTCGTCTAAATTGTGGACGGGCCTGAGATCCGCCTGGGATCCGGGAAGGAAGGCCTGCACGCCGATATCGACGGTGAACCCGCCCTTTACCCGGCCCACGATGACTCCTTTTACGGTTCCGTCGTTATCGTATGCCTGTTTGATCTCTTCCCAGACTTTTACCTTTTCGGCCTTTTCTTTGGAAAGGACGACCATCTCCTCTTCGTCGTCCCACCACTCGACCATGACTTCCACGGAATCGTCGATGTTGACATTGATCTTTCCTTCTTCATCGGCGAATTCGCTGATGGGGATCTGGCCCTCGGATTTGTATCCGATATCCACCAGCACGTGATCTTTATCCACGGAGATGATCTTGCCGGTGACGATTTCCCCTTCCTCGAAGCGCTTGAAGCTTTCTTCGTACAATTCCTCCAGCTCCGCTTTCTTGGTTTCGGCCGAAGGCGCGGGTTCACCGGGAGCAGCACCTTCTTCGGCAGGCGCATCTTCCCCGGAAACGGGACCGGCTTCCGGCGCCGGTGTCGATTCATCGGTTTCCGCGGATGCGGCCTCGGTGGTGGGATCGGGATCTTGTTTTGGATCGGTGTCGGGGTTGGTGTTCGGATCGGTGGATGGGTTCGTCAGGTTTTTTTCCAAGTTTTCCATGAAACACGATTCTCCCTTGCCTGTAGTATTCGGACGGTACATGAAGCCCGTCCCTTTATAAACCTTTCTCGCTAACAGCTTTGATTTTAAAAAACAACAGATATTTTGAAGATCTCGAAATTCATTTTATTATTATGCGCCGGCTTTTGTCCGAATGTGTTCCAGCATGCATCGGACCACCTGGTCTTCGGTCAAACCGCTGGAATCGATGCGCACCGCGTCCGATGCAGGCGTCAGGGGCGCCAATGCCCGCCGGGTGTCGGCCGCATCCCTTTTCCGGATCTCGGCTTCCATCTCCTCCAGCGTCATTCCCTCCGGGTGTCGCATCTCTTTGAACCGCCTCACGGCCCGGGTGTGCGGGTCGGCATCGAGAAAGAATTTGACGTCCGCATCCGGAAAGACAACGGTACCCATGTCCCGTCCTTCGAATACGGCGCAGCGGTCTTTTCCCATATGCCGCTGCAGGGCCAATAAATACGTGCGTACCGACGGCCGTGCCGATGCCGTGGAAGCGGTCATGGCGATCTCAGGGGTGCGCAGGGCATCCGTGATATCGCGGCCGTTGATCAAAAGGCGGGTGCCGTCAAGGTTTTCTTCGAACTTCAATTCCAGCCCGGCGCAAAGCGCCGCCAGCTTGGCATCGTCATCCGCCGGGATACCGGCCTCCAGAGCCGCAAGGGCGACCCCCCGATAGAGGGCCCCCGTGTCCACGTATCGATACCCCAAAATATGCGCCAGCCGCCTGCTGACGGTGGTCTTCCCGGCCCCGGCCGGGCCGTCGATGGTGATCAGCAGGGACGTTGACGGCCGCCACCGCGTTCCGGAAAGATCCGAATCCGTCCAGTGATCCGGAATCGTCCCTTTCCCGGGGTTCACACGCACCTCTTGAGGGCGTCCACCAGCCGGACGTTTTCTTCGTGCAGCCCGACACTCACCCGGATGTATTCGGGGTATCCGTAGGCGGTCATGGAACGCACGATGACCCCTTCGGCAAGAAGGCGCTGGAAAAGGGCGTCGGCGCTTTGCCTGACATCGATCAGAAAATAATTGGCCTGTGTCGGAAAGACCGTCAACCCGAGGTTCCCGATCGCCTGAGACAGAAAATCGAGCTCCCGGTGGACGAGCGCAACGGTTTTTTCGACGAACCCGGGATCTTTCAAGGCCGCGACCGCCGCCACCTGCGCCAGGGAATTGGTATTGAACGGCGCCCGAATCCGGTTGAGGATCTCCGCCATTTCCGAAGGCATGACGCCGTACCCGATCCGCAGCCCGGCAAGGCCGTATGCCTTGGAAAAGGTCCTCAGCGTCACCACGGGGGATTCCTCCCCCGCGTAGTGCAGGCTGTCGAGGCAATCCGGATCCCGCACGAATTCGATATACGCTTCATCCACCACAACGATCACGCCGGAAGGGATCCGGGCCAGGAATCGTTCGAATTCTTTTTTCGGGATAAAACTTCCTGTGGGGTTGTGGGGGTTGTTGAGAAAAACCATCCGCGTATCGGCATCGATGCGATCCGCTATGGCCTCCAGGTCCACGTTCAGATCCTTCAGGGGCACTTCCACCGGGACGGCGTTCACGCTTTTGACCGTGATTTCGTACATAAGAAAGGCGGGTTTGGGCATGACGGCCCTGTCGTTAGGGCCGAGAAAGGCCCGGGCCAAAAAGGCGATGATCTCGTCCGAGCCGTTGCCTAAAACGAACCGGCAGGCAGGCAGATGCAGTGTATTGGAAAGGGCGTCGATGAGGGTTTTGCCGCTGCCGTCGGGGTACCGGTGGACACCGGCGACCGCCTGTTGCACCGCTTTCACGGCAAACGGCGACGGGCCCAGGGGATTTTCATTGGAAGCGAGCTTCACCGCCCGGAGAATGCCGTATTCCTTTTCGACGGCTTCGATGGGTTTTCCCGGAACATACGGCGGGATGGAAGCGATATGGGCCGGAATGCGTGCTTTCCATCCCGGCGCCGGCGGCGTCTTTCGGGCGCCTTTCTTTTCGTCGGACGGAACGGCCGGGACCTCTTTCACACCGCCGCCTTTCGCCCTTCTTCCAGGGCGGCCATATTCATCTCGATGAACTTCTTTTTTTGTTTGAACTCGTTTCGCACCGTCTCCTTGAGGGTTTCGAAATCGATGATGCCGCTTCGGGCCACAAAAGCACCCAGAGCCACGATATTGGCGGTGCGGACATTCCCTAAACCGGCGGCGATATCCGTCACCGGCACCCGGAGCTCATCCACATCCTCCCGGCCGGAGGCGATTGGAATCAGGGAACTGTTGACGAGGATGACGCCGCCGGGTTTCACGGCGGCGGCGAACTTCTCCAGGGACGGCCGGTTCATGGCCACCAGGTGCATGGGATTCCGGATAATGGGGGACGCAATGGGGTTGTCACTGATGACCACCGTGCAATAGGCGGTGCCGCCCCGCATCTCGGGACCATAGGAGGGGACCCAGGCCACCTCCAGTGCTTTTTCCATGGCCGCCTCGGCAAGGATTTTCCCGGAAAGCAGGATTCCCTGTCCCCCGAAGCCGGCGAACATCACTTCCGATTGCATTACGCCTCCTCCACCGATTCAGGTGTTTTCAGATCCCCCAGGGGGTAGTAGGGCAGCATGGTCTTTTCGGCCCACTGGATGGCATCGGCGGGCGTCATCCCCCAGTTGGTGGGACACGTGGAGACCACCTCCACGAAGCTGAAGCACCGGTTGTCCACCTGGTATTGAAAGGCCTGGCGGATGGCCTTTTTCGCCTTGAGAATGTGTTTGGGGCTCAACACGGTCTGCCGCGTGATATAGGCCGGCGTGGCAAGGGACGCCAGGAGTTCCGCCACCCGGATGGGCATCCCCACCTCTTCCACGTTCCTGCCGAAAGGGCTGGTGGTGGTTTTTTGGTTCGGCATGGTGGTGGGCGCCATCTGCCCCCCGGTCATACCGTAGACCGCGTTGTTCACGAAAACGGTGGTGAACTTCTCCCCCCGGTTGGCGGCATGGACGATCTCCCCCATGCCGATGCTGGCCAGGTCCCCGTCGCCCTGGTAGGTGAAGACGATCAGGTCCGGGCGGACCCGCTTGATCCCCGTGGCCATGGCCGGGGCGCGGCCGTGGGCCGCCTCCTGGAAATCAAAGGTGAAATAATTGTAACAGATGACCGCGCACCCCACCGGCGCGATCCCCACCGTTCTTCCGGCGATTTCAAGGTCGTCGATGGCTTCCGCCACCAGCCGGTGAATCACGCCGTGGGTGCATCCGGGGCAGTAATGGGTCTCTTGATCCGAAAGGCATATGGGTTTTGCAAATGCTTTGGCCACGATTCGTTCTCCTTCATGAATTTACGGGTGAAGACCGGACAGGTTTCCGGTTCAGGATTGAAGCAATGCCTCCACGGCTTCCATGACCTCCTCCGGGGTCGGCACCTCCCCCCCGCATTTACCATACCAATGCACCGGTCGCCTCCCCTGCACGCTTCTTTGAATATCCTCCACCATCTGCCCCATGCTCATCTCCACGCTCAGGACGTGGGTGCAACTCGACTTGGACGCCGCATCCAAGACCGCCTGTTCGGGGAACGGAAACAGGACCTGGGGCCGCACCATTGCCGTCTCCACATTCCGGGCCTTGAGGGCGTCCACGGCGCTGCGGCACACCCGGCTCATGGTTCCGTAGCTGACGATCAACACCCGGTAATCTCCCCCGGTATTATAGGTTTCGTAGCGGACTTCTTCCTGCCGCATGCGGTCGTACTTGGCTTTCAACTTCAGGTTGTGGGCGTTCAGGGCCTCGGGGTCCAGGTAAAGGGATTTCACCAGGTTCCGTTTCGTGCTCTTGCGGGTGTCCATTCCGCTGGTGGCCCAATCGTCTTTGTCGGTGGGCGGTACTTTGAGATCATCCCGGAAGGAAACCGGTTCCATCATCTGTCCGATGAGCCCGTCCCCCAGAATCATCACCGGATTCCGGTACTTTTCAGCCAGGGGAAAGGCCTGCATGACCATCTCCACCGCTTCCTGGACGGAAGCCGGTGCCATGACCAGCATCCGGCAGTCCCCGTGGCCGATCCCTTTTGTGGCCTGGAGGTAGTCGGCCTGGGACGGGAGGATCCCGCCGAGCCCGGGGCCTCCCCGCATGATGTTCACGAAAACGGCGGGACACTCGGCCCCGCAGATGTAGCTGATCCCCTCGCTCATGAGGCTGATGCCGGGGCTTGAGGACGTGGTGAAGACCCGTTCCCCGCAGGCGGCGGCGCCGAAGATCATGTAAGAGACCGCCACTTCGCTTTCCCCCTGGAGAAAAACACCCCCTACTTCCGTCATGCGCCGGGACAGATACTCCGCCACCTCGGACTGGGGGGTGATGGGATACGCGAAATAATTCAGGCACCCCGCCCGAATGGCGGCTTCGCCGATGGCTTCATTCCCTTTCATCAATACTTTGCTCATGGCTTACCCTTCCTATGCGTCCTGCGGCTGGGCCGCTTTTTTGCTTTCCTTGGTGATGGTGATGGCCACATCCGGGCACATGATGCAGCACATGGTGCAGTGAATGCAGTCTTCGGGCCGGGCTTGATACGCGGGGAAATACCCCTTGACGTTGACCTGGTCGGAGAGTTCCAATACGTTTTTGGGACAAACCGTGACACACAGCCCGCACCCCTTGCACCGGTTGGTTTCGATTCGATGTTTATGGGTCATCAATGATTACTCCTTTGGTCTTTGGTGTCTTCAAAAGAACGGGGATTTGATCCCCCGTGAAACCCGCCCGGACGCTTCCAGGGCGGGACGAGCTGCCGCTTTATGGGAAGCACCGGGCAGGAAAACCGAACCGGCGCCAGTTGCATCCACAAGGACTCCGGAACCGTAATCATTTCCAGGGAAAGCCCGCTTTCTTTCGAAAACGCCCGAACAAAACGGTATCCGCTTTCGATGTCTTCAAGCCGGGTTTCCTCCATGAGATTGGCGTTCCCGATGATTCCGTTGACGGCCAGCCCGGAGGCCTGTTCAATGGAGGCGCGCATTTTCCGGCATCCGGCAAATGTGTCGGTGAACGGCCGAAACGGATTGATCACCATCAGCATGTGCAGCGCCCGCCCGCGACCCGCGGCTGCCGCGAAGGCATCGGCCAGCGATGCCAGGACCGTGGCCCCGGCATCGTTTCCGCCCGCATCCAGGATCACGAGCCCCTCTGTGCGTTGAATGACCCCGGCCACCAGGGGCGTCAGGATGGGCAGGTCCGCGTGCAGATAGGCGTCCGGCGGGAGGACCACTTCGACGCCGATGCGGGTCAATGCGGCTTTCGCTTCCCGGGTCCGAAAGTACGGATTCACCAGATCCAAATCCGCGATCCATACCCGGGAACCGGCGTTTCGGGACACCGCCGCCAGGTTGAGGGCCACTTCGGTCTTGCCGCTTCCGAATGCCCCCACGATCACCACGACCCCCTCGTACCGGGGAACCGCCCTTTCCAATCGCACCGTCTCCATGGCCGTCATTTCCGGATGGCACCCTGTTTCCTGGCCGTTCATCACTCAAAAGATCCATTTTTATGAATCGAGGCGATTTTTGTCAAGGATTTTCCCCGGATCCTTATGACGCGGAAGGGAATCGCCGATGCCTTTATATGCCGGGCTCCCGGCAAGCCATATTTTTCTTTCCAGCAGGCGGGGCCTGTGGTAATCCTGCCGCCAAATCCGTCCGGAGAAGATATGCAACCGGTTCTGACAGGACTCGAAAATCTGCTGTTGTCCCCTCCCGACTGGCTCCGCCGCAGCCGGATCGGCCTGCTCTGCAATCCCGCGTCGGTGGACCGTGGCTTGAACCATGCCGTTGAGATGATCCGGAAGGTGTTTCCCCCGAACCCGGTGCTGATCTATTCCCCCCAGCACGGCTTTCATGCCGAAAAACAAGACAACATGATCGAATCCGGCGACACCCGGGACCCCCTGTTCCACGTCCCGGTCCACAGTCTCTACGGCCGGCGGCGGGTGCCGGAAAAATCCTCCATGGAAAACATCGACGTCCTCCTGGTGGATCTCCAGGATGTGGGATGCCGTGTCTACACCTTCATCTATACGTTGTCCTACTGCATGGAAACCGCCGCCGCCTTAGGGAAAAAGGTGGTGGTCCTGGATCGTCCCAATCCGATCGGCGGCCGGGTGATCGAGGGCAACCGCCTCTCTCCGGACTGCGCCTCCTTCGTGGGCCGGTACCCGATCCCCATGCGCCACGGCCTGACCATCGCCGAAGCCGCTCTTCTGTTCAACACCCGGTTCAGCATCGGATGCGACTTGACGGTGATCCCCATGAAGGGCTGGCACCGGGACATGTATTTTTCGGACACCGGTCTTCCCTGGGTGCTCCCTTCCCCGAATCTGCCCACCCCGGAGGCCGCCTTCGTGTATCCGGGCCAGGTGCTGTGGGAAGGGACCAATATCTCCGAAGGAAGAGGGACCACCCGTCCCTTCGAGATCTTCGGGGCCCCTTTCCTGGAGCCGTACGCCATCCTTGACCGCTTGAAGGAAGGCGGCATCCCGGGCGCGATCTTAAGACCCCTTGCCTTCGAGCCCACGTGGAACAAGTGGCAGGGAAGCCTGTGCAAGGGATTCCAGATCCACGTGACGGATCGATCCCGGTTCCGGCCGTATACCGCTGCCTTGAAACTGATGCGCGTGGTGATGGATCTTTATCCGGATCGGTTTGAATGGAAACCGCCGCCCTATGAATACGAATTCGAACGGATGCCCATCGATCTCATCCTGGGGGATCAACGGATCCGCCGGGAACTGGAACAAACCCGGGACGTGGACGGCCTTTCGGCCTCCTGGAACGACGACCTGGACGCCTTCCGGGCGATGCGCTCCCGGTTTCTCTTGTACCCGGAGCAACCCCGTTGACCCCGGCATGACCGGAACGCTTCCCGCAAACCCCGCCTTTTAAGGCGGGGTCGAGGGAAGCTATCTTAAAATAGACACTTTCCTTACCGGGGAGCCCCGCTCTTCAGAGCGGGGGAGCTTCACATGAAACGATCTTATAAAAACTTTAAGCGGATGCGCTTTAAAGGGAACAAAGTATGGATGGCGCTGGATGACCAGGGCCGCCCATGGGTCCGGGAGGGAAAGGTCCTCATCAAATATCAGCCGGAGCAGGACTACGAATATTGGGTCCGCGAAGAAAACGTCGAGCCCCTCGATGTGCCGGCCTCGGAACCGGCCCCCGAAAAATCCGGCGCAAGAAAAAGGACCCGCAAGAAAAAACCGGGGAAAAAAGATTCCGATGTCCTGTCCGAAACAATGGATCCCAACGCCGTTGTGATCTTCACGGACGGAGCCTCCTCGGGAAACCCCGGCCCTTCGGGGATCGGTATCGTGCTGCGGCACAAAGGACGCCGCAGGGAAATCTCCCGGCATATCGGAATCGCCACGAATAATATCGCCGAACTCGAAGCCATCCGGACGGCGCTGGCCCAATTGAAAACCGTGAATCTTCCCGTACGTCTGTTCACCGACAGCACCTATGCCCGGGGGGTTTTGACGTTGGGGTGGAAACCGCGTAAAAACGAGGCGTTGATCCGTGCCACCAAAACCCTGATGGCCAAGTTCAAAGACTTGAAAGTCATCCACGTCAGGGGGCACACGGGGGATGAAGAAAACGAACGGGCCAATGACCTGGCCGTGTCCGCCGCAAGGGGCGGGGGGCGTCCGTCGGGTTAAGTCCCTTTTCTTCCCAGGAGTTGAAAGATCTTGACGCCTTCCATGCCCCGGGCGTTTTGCGCGTCGACCGCTTTGAGATCGAGATCCATGCGGGCGGCGCGGCGGGTCTCCTCGCTGATGAGGATTCCGTTGGGAAGATCCCGGGTCATTTCCTGCATGCGAAAGACCGTGTTCACCGGATCACCGATCACCGTATAGTCCATTTTCTTTTCGAATCCGAAATTCCCCACCACCACTTCGCCGGTGTGCAGGGTGATCCCGATCTCAAGGGAAAACCCCAGTTCCCGGACAAAGGAATCCTCCACCCGGGGAAGGGATGCCTGCATTTCCAGGGCGGCGAAGACGGCGTTGTCGGCATCCATGGTGCTGGAAACCGGCGCGCCGAAGATGGACAGAAAGCCATCTCCCAGGTACTTGTCGACGATGCCGTGGTACTTGAAAACAATCTCTCCCATTACGGAAAAAAAGCGATTGAGCAACGCCACCGTCTTTTGCGGCCCCAACCTTTTGGACAATCCGGCAAAACCCCGAATGTCGAGGTTCAGCATGGTCAGGGTCTTGGTCTCTTCGATCCATTCCTCTCCGGATTCCCGGCCGTGGATGATTTTGTCCACGATTTCTTTCGGGACGAACTTCTGAAAGACGCCCCGGATGCCCCGCTCATGCTCGGCCATCATGACCGTTTCCTTGTAAAGGCGCGCGTTTTCCATGGCAATGCTCATGGAAGACGAAATGGATTGGAGAATCTCCGCATCGTCATTGGAAAAATCGCCGCCGATCTTGTTGATGACTTCGATGACCCCGATGACGTTTCCCTGGGAAATGATGGGCACACACAGGATCGAGCGGGTCGTAAACCCGGTGGCCTGATCGACTTCCGGGAAAAAGCGCGGGGAACGGGTCACATCGTTTTCCACCAGGGTCACACCCCGGGCCGCCACATACCCGGCGATGCCCTGGCCCAGCTTCAAGCGAAACCCCTTCAACGCCTCCACGTCCATATTGAAGGCATGGGCGAACTCCAGTTCCCGGTCTTTCACCAGAAGGAGTGAACCCGCCTCCACGTTGATGATCTCCCGGATCATGTCCATGGTGTATTTGAGGACCTTTTCCATATCGAAGGTGGAGGAAGCCAGAATGCTCCCGATTTGTCGGATCGTGTCCATTTCCTGTTCCCGCTTGAGGACCGCGGAAAGGAGGCGGCTCTTTTCCATGGCAAAGGAAACGGCGTGGGCGGCCCATTCAAGAAATTCCCGATGCTCCTGGAAGCCATGGGGTTCCGTGGAGGCCAACACCAAAATCTGGTTGAAATCCGCGGCGGATTTCAAGGGCCCTATCCAGCAGGATCGAATCTCCTCCTGGGCCGGAAACAAGTCATAAAGCGCCTCCCCCGCCCGGGCCGGCTCCCCGACGATCAAGGGGGCTTCCTGGTTCATGACCTTTTCGACGGCCGTGCCGGCAGCGGAGATCTGAATCCCTTTTCCGATCTTCAGGGGATGATCTGAAAAAAGCTCGGATACGGTGACGGTCAAAGGCTTGGACGGGTTTCGGGTCAACACGGCCGAAAAGTGAAAAGGGATGATATTATGGATCTCCCCCATGAGTGCATGGAAAAGTTCGCTTCCCCGGATGCTCGAATTGATGATCTTGAAAATTTTATTCACCACATAAAGCTTCCGAATGTTTTCCTGGTTTTCCCTGATCAACCCGAGGTTTTCATAGGTGAATGCGGCGTTGCTCAGAAGCGGGGTTAAAATCTCCACGTCCCTTTGCGTGAAAGAGGTCGGCCGTTTCCTCCGCGACAGCGTGAGGACACCCACCACTTCCTTGCTCGTCTTGATGGGCATGATCACGAAGGATTTGGTCCCGTATTGGGGAAGGTTGCTCCGTCCGAACCGGGTGTCGTTTTCAATGTTTTCCACCACCAGGGGGGACTTGTTTAAAACCGCATACTTCGCGATGCTCGTTTCAAAATCGATCCGGTCCTCCAGCTTTACCAGGTCCCCCAAACCGATACTGGCCTTGACCACGAATCGATCGGGATCCGATCTGTCCCGGATCATCACGGAACCGATATCGGCGTCCACCAGCATCAGGGCGCGCTCAAGGGTGACATAGAGTATTTCCTTGGAGTCAAAGGTGACATAGCACAGCTCCGAGAGTTCCTTTAAAATGGAGATTTCGGTTACCCTGCGCTCCAGTTGCCGGGTGGTTTCGTGAAACCGCTTCTCGATTCGGTCGAAGCTGTTGACGATGCTTTGAATCTCGTCGGCCCTGGATCCGGGGTCCGCATCTTCGGCGGCGGCGATTTCGCTTTCCGTCACTTTTCTGGAAACGAGGCTGATCTGATCGAACAAACGCCGGAGGATGTAAAACCCGGCAAAGGAAAAGCAGAGAATCCCCAGCATGTAATAGGCGAAATGTGAATCCTGAAGGATATTGTATCGATATCCCATGTAGATGAAGCCCAACACCGGAAACAGGAAAAAGAAACCGAAGGCGACCTTGAGCTGGTAGTGAAGCGTTTGCCGCTTCACGGAGGTGTTTTTCAAAAAGTCTTTGACGGGCATCTGTTTTCCTTTTCCCCGGTGACCGGAACGCTTCCCGAAAGCCCGCCCTTCAGGGCGGGCAGGCGTCACTTTGTCCTCGGTATCACGGTCCCGGGGATTTTTCAACATCATGCCGGATGGGTGAAAGTCGAAAAGAACGCTTGGAGGATTAACAGGGGATGTCCCGTATGCGGACACAAATTGCCGTGTACGGAAAATATGGGGAATAAGGGGAAAAATGCCTTCAGTCCGGCATCCCGGAGGATGCCGGACCGGGTGTTGCATTCAAATGGGGTCTATTCGGCTTTTTCAGCCTTGTCGGACTTCAGGTTCTCGATCTCTTTTTTCAGTTCATCGATTTCCTGCTTGTATTTTTCCGTTTCATCATTTTTAAATGTAGGTTCGGATACCGGTTCATCCTTTTTCCAGGTATCCTTCAGCTCGTCGAATCCCAGATAAAGCGCCAAACCGCCGCCCAGAAGCAACATGACTGGAATGGCCCCGGCCAACAATTGCAGGAAAGGTTTCCACCAGACCGAAAGTCCGATGATGCCCAGTACCGCTCCAATCGCCCCGCCAATTAACGTTTTCATTTAATACGGTCCTCCTTTAAAAGTAATGATTAAACAAAATGTTGGCACACCATGCCCTCTAATCGTTTTTCGGATACATCTTTATCAAAATTTTTACATGAAGCCGATAACACAACCTGGACGCCAACGCAAGCATATTTTTTGAAAAATGGAATCCTCACCGCGTCGGGAACCCGGTGATCATCAGGCCATGTCCCTGTTGATTCCCCTTTTCCTTGTTGAACTCAATTGAGTGATCTGATACTCTGAAACGCGCTCGTTGCCGCGGTTCAATGCACCCGACGGTGGGTGGGTGCGCCAAGAAAAGGAAGAATCAACCCTTGATATCGCTCTGTGATTTCGGGGCGTTGCTTTTTCATTAACGATTTTTGCCATCGGCCAATGACCCGAAATCGAACCATAGAAAACATGATCCATCGGATCCGGCGACGGCTCGAGAAAGCGCTGGATGGAACCCACGATCATTATTTTCTGTTTTTTCCCAAAGATCCGGGCCGCCTCGTCCGGATGGGGCTTCGCCTGTTTTACACCGGCATCCGGATGGATCCCGAACATACGGCCGTTATCTCGGCGCTTCCCCGAAACGCCGTCATCGTTTACGCTGTCAAGTACAGCAGTCGTTTCGAGTACTTGTTTTATCACAGTCGCATGGGCGACATGGGGCTGCCCTGTCCTGAAATCGCTTTCGGGTTTCGGACCGTCGCCTTGCAACCGGTCCGCCGGATTTTTCAAGTTCTGCTGGCCCATCTGGACCATTTCTTTCGAAACCGATCCCGCCTGGATCCGTACAAGAGCGGTTACATCGAACGTTCCCTGACCCATGGACATGCCGGATATGTCACCCTGCTGGAGAAAAAGGGGATCCACCGCCGGCTTTTAAAAACCAAAAAAGACCCCCTCCGGCACCTCATCGAAATCCAGAAAAGGATCGACAAGCCCGTCTATATCGTCCCCCAGCTCATGTTTTTCAGCCGGACGCCCCATCGAAACATTCGGACCCTGGTGGACATCCTTTTCGGGACCGAAGAAAAGCCGGGGCGACTGCGCCGCGTGGTCACCCTTTTCAAGAATCCCAGGAAAGTGTTCGTGGAGACATCGGACCCCCTTGATCTGAACACATTCCTTTCTCAACCGGAGGTGGCCTCGGAAAACCTGGTGCAACAGGCCTTCCTCCTGCGTCGTCACCTCATCGAACAAATCAACCGGCATCGCCAGACCATCACGGGGCCCACCATCAAAACCCGGGAAGAAATCAAACAGGACATTCTGACGGGTGACCGGCTCAATGAATTCCTGGTCCATCACGCCGGAAGCCGGGAAATCCCGCTTCCCAAGGTGCGGAAGGAAGCCGACGACTATCTCGATGAAATCGCCGCCAACTACAACCCGTCTTTCGTGCGGTTCGCATCGGTCATCGTCAAATGGATCCTCGAGTCCATGTTCGAAGGCGTTTCCATTGAATCCGACGCCGTGAACCGGGTCCGACAATTCTCCAGGAAAGGGCCTGTCATCTTCGTCCCCTGTCACAAGAGCCACGTGGACTACCTTGTTCTCCCCTATTTGCTGTACACCCACAACATGCCCCCGCCGCATATCGTGGCCGGAAACAATCTTTCCTTTTGGCCCCTGGGGCCCCTCTTCCGGATGGGGGGGGCGTTTTTCATCCGGCGGTCCTTCCGGGGAGCGGTGTTGTATGCAAGGGTCTTTTCCGAATACGTGCACAAACTCCTGGAAGAAGGGTTCAACATCAAAGTCTTCATGGAAGGGGGAAGAAGCCGTACCGGAAAACTCCTTGTGCCGAAACTCGGATTTTTGTCCATACTCCTCAGTGCCTTCAAAAACGGGGCATGCGAAGAACTCACCTTCATTCCCATTTTTATCGGCTACGACCGCGTCCTGGAGGAGAGCGCCTATCTGAATGAGGTGGAAGGAGGACAAAAGGAGTCGGAAAGCCTGATCCAGGTCATTAAAGCCCGGAAATTCTTAAAACGGCGCTACGGAAGAATCTATATTAAGATGGGGGAGGCGGCCTCGGCGCGATCCCTTTTCAGCGAAGTGGCGAATCCCGGGGATGACATTCCGCAAAAAGTCTTCAACACAATGGTCCGCACCCTGGGGTATCGCCTGGCATATGCCATCGACAGCGTGGCCGTCGTTACGCCCCATGCCCTGGCGGCCAGCGCCATACTCAATACCCAAAAACCCGTATTCACCCGGCGGCACCTCTGGAAAGACATCGAAACCTACCTGATCCACCTCAACTTCCAGAATGCCACCCTGGCCGATTCCCTTGTCCTCGATACCCAGACGGCCATCGATAATGCCCTGGGAGATTATCTCCAGAGGAAATTCATTGAAACGGTGTCCCCCAAAAAAGGGGAAACAGATGCGGAGACGCTTTATCAGATCAAGGAAAATCAGCGTCCCAACCTGGAATATTACAAGAACAACGCCATCGCATTCTTCATCCCGGCGGCCTTTACCGCCCTGGCGATTTTGGAGACGGACGCCTTTCAGTTCAGCGCATCCCATCTCCACGCGGGTTACTCCGCCTTGCAGGAGTTCTTCAGGTTCGAGTTTGCGTTCAGTGTAGACCGCACACCCGAATACCTGATCCGCAAAACCCTCAAAGCATTCATCGACGACGCCATTCTCATGCCGCACCCCACGCTTCCGGACACCTACAACCTCACCTCTTCGGGGTTTCGGAAACTCAAGTCCTTTGCAGCTTTTTTGAAAACATTTTTCGAAGCCTACGCGGTGGTCCTGGACTTTTTTGAAAAGGCGCCCAAGAACGGCTTCAGCCCCAAGGATCGTCTGCGGAAAATCCAGGCCCGGGGAAACCGCATGTACAAGCTCAAGCAGATCGAACGCAAGGAATCCCTTTCCAAGATTTACTACCAAAACGCCGTGGATTTTTTCCTCTCCCAGGGGATCAAGAGCCGGGAGGACGAAGAAAAAATCGTTTTCTTTGCGGACATGATCAGACGCTACCGGGCATATATGTAAACGCCGATCATGAAGGCCCTGATTCTTTGCGCCGGTATCGGCGAGCGGCTTCTCCCCTATACACGGATCCGCCCAAAACCCTTGTTCTTCATTTCCGGCGCGCCGATCCTGGATCGTCTCATCCGTCAGCTGTACGCCGCCGGGGTCGAAGCCGTCCTCCTCAATACCCACCACCTGGCAGATCAGATCGAAGCCCATGTCCGGAAATCGCGGTATCCCATCCCGGTGCATCTTTCCCACGAACCCGCAATCCTGGGTACCGGAGGCGCCATTGCAAATAACGCCCATGCCCTGGGACACGCGCCCTTTTTCGTCATCAACGGCGATATTCTGACCGACATCGATTTCCGGGCCGTCTACGACCGCCACCTTGCACGCGGCGGTCCCGCGACGCTGGTTTTCGTCAATGATCCGGCATTCAACACGGTCTTCGTGGACCCGGAGGGGACCGTTTGCGCCTTTGATGAAACAGATGCCGTATCGATTCCAAAGGATACCGTGAAACTGACCTTCACGGGGATCCAGGTGCTGGATGACACAATTTTGGATTATATCCCGGATACCGGGTTTTCAAGCAGTATCGACGCGTACCGCCGGATGCTCGCCGACGGGAAACCCCTTTGGGCATGGGTGCCGCAAAAGGCCTACTGGAAGGATATCGGCACCCCCGAACGATACCGGGACGCCGCCCTCGACGCCCTGGCGGCCGAGGCGTTTTTCAAAGCCTGGCCCGCCCTGTCGCCGGCCCTGGAACCGGCACGGAAATCCGCCCTGGCGGGAGACGGATCGGATCGGACGTGGTTCCGCCTTTTCCGAAAGAAAAAGACGCTGGCGGCCGTCCATCACGGGATCCGGACCGACCCGGGACCCGGCGAAATGGATTCCTGGATCCGGATCGGCCGTTTTTTAAAGTCCAAGGGGATCCCGGTCCCTGAAATTCATGCCGTTGACCCTTTTTCCGGATGGGCGGTCATGGAAGATTTAGGGGATCTCTCCCTCCAGGAACATATCCGCAACACACCGTCACCGGAAGACCGCGTGGAAATCTATCAGCACGTCATCGACCAACTGGTCCGTTTTTCGACCCGGGGCATCCGGGGATTCGATCTGACCTGGGCCTATCAGGGCCCCATTTATAACGAAGCGCTCATCCTCAAGCGCGAATGCGGTTATTTCCTGGAGGCGTTTGTCCATCGATACTTGGGGATCGCCTTCCCCGGTGAACGTCTCGAAAACGAATGGCAGCACATTGCCCGCCGGGCCCTGGAAAATGCGGAATTCGGCCTGATGCATCGCGACTTTCAGTCCCGGAACATCATGGTGGCGGGCAAAGGGATCTTTTTCATCGATTTTCAAGGCGCCCGGGTGGGACCCATTCAGTATGACCTGGCGTCTTTGCTCATCGATCCCTACGTGGACCTGCCGGTTTTCATGCAGGAACAACTTTTGGCGTTCGCAATGAACCGACTGGCCGAAAAGCGATCGTTCACCCTCCGCCGATTCCTGGAGGGATACGGGTGTTGCGCCCTCTGTCGAAATCTCCAGGCCTTGGGCGCCTTTGCCCACCTGAGCCGGGTGAAGGGAAAAACCGTTTTCGAAACGTACATCCCGCCTGCCGTCAAAAGCCTGTCCCGTCTTGTCGACGCCCTGCCCCGGAGCGAATTTCCCCGGTTGCATGAACTGAAGTCAACGATTGCGGCCGCCGTCGGTTTTTGATAAGGTAAATCTTCGCTTTCAAGCGCGGTCTCCCCTTTTAGACTTTTTACGGGTTTGTCAAAAAATTGAACGCCTAAATATTTTGTGAGCGTTCGCGCCTTTTCGGAAAAAGAGATACAAAACAGGAGACAGGCGATGGAAAAGATCCGCGTCATGATCAACGGACTGCCGGGCAACATGGCCGCCGAAACGGCGGCGCAGATCCTCAAGGAGAATCGATTCACCCTGGTGCCGTACGCCCTCACGGGACCGGAAATCACGGAAAAAACCTGCACGGTGAAAGGACACCGCATCGCGCTGTTCGGCCCGGAAAACCGGGATGCGATCCTGGAAGAGGCGGAACGTCCCGACGTCACCGTCGACTACACCCATCCCACGGCGGTGAATGCCAATGCCGATTGGTACTGTCGAAAGGGGCTTTCCTTTGTCATGGGGACCACCGGCGGAGACCGGAAAGCGCTTGCAGAAACCGTTTTGAATTCGGATGTCTGCGCGGTGATCGCCCCCAACATGGCCAAGCAGATCGTCGCTTTCCAGGCCATGATGGCGTATGCCGCCGACCACTTCCCCGGTCTTTTCAAAGGGTATCGCCTCACGATCCGGGAAAGCCACCAGAAGGGAAAAGCGGACACGTCCGGCACCGCCAAGGCCATGGTGGGTTATTTCAATCAATTGGGAATCCCGTTTTCAGAAGAACAGATTCAAAAGGAGCGGGATCCGGTGGTGCAGCGGGAAGAATGGAAAATCCCCGAGGCCTGGCTTGCGGGACACGGATGGCACACCTATTCCCTGACTTCCGCCGACGAGACGGTGCATTTCCAGTTCACCCATAATGTCAACGGCAGAAAAATCTATGCCCTGGGCACCCTGGACGCCGTCGCCTTCCTTTCCCGGAAAGTCCTGTCCGGCGAAAAAGGAAAGGTCTATTCCATGATCGACGTATTGAAGGGGGCCTGACCCACGCCGATGAAAAACGCAATCCCGTTGGCCATCGTCCTTTTTTTCTTTTCCGGGTTCGCCTTCGGCCAGGAGACGTACCCGAAACCCGGATGGCGTCCGGAAGCAAATCCCATCGCAAGTCCCTACGCCCGGCCCGGAGGGGAAATATCGGTCTTTCTGGGCCAGTACCCCAAAAGCCTCAATTACTACCTGGATGCCAGCACCCAGAGTGCGCAGATCTTCGGGGCCCTGTTCGAAACCCTCCTGTCCATGAATCCGGTCACCCTGGAATATGAACCCGCACTGGCAAAGCGCTGGGTCCTTTCCGCGGATAAGAAGACATTTACCTTTTTCCTGGACCCGGATGCCGAATGGAGCGACGGCCGCCCGGTGACGGCCCGCGACGTCCGGTGGACCTATGACGCGATCATGGATCCCAAAAACCTTACCGGACCGCATAAAATCGACATGGAACGCTTCTTCCCGCCGGAAGTCGTCGATGACCACACCATCGTCTTTACCGCAAAAGATGTTCACTGGAAAAACCTGGGCGCCGCCGGCGGATTCTTCATCCTCAGCCGGGACGCCTATGCGGAAAAGGACTTCAACAAGATCAATTTCGAGTTCCCGGTGGTTTCCGGTCCCTACGCCCTCGGAGACATCCGGGAAGGCCTTTCGGTGACACTCAATCGCCGGACGGATTGGTGGAACCGCCCGGATGTCCGTTTTAAAGGGGTCGGGAACTTCGACCGCATCCGGTTCAAATTCTTCGCGGAACGGGAAAACGCCTTCGAAGCCTTTAAAAAGGGACAGATCGATCTCTTCCCGGTATACACGTCCCGCCTGTGGGTCAATGAAACCATGGGAGAAAAATTCATCAACAACTGGATCGTCAAGCAAAAAGTGTACAATTCAAACCCCATCGGTTTTCAGGGGTTTGCCATGAACATGCGTAAACCGCCCTTTGATGATCTCAAGGTGCGAAAAGCCATGGCGCACCTTCTTGATCGGGAAAAAATGAACGCCGCCCTCATGTACAACCAGTACTTCCTGCACCGTTCCTATTTCGAGGACCTCTATGATGCCACCCATCCCTGCCCCAACCCACTGATCCGATTCGATAAAAACGAAGCCCGGAGGCTATTGAAAGAGGCGGGCTGGAAACCGGACCCGGAAACGGGGTTTCTGGTCAAAGACAAAAAACGGTTTTCCTTTAAATTCCTGACCCGGGCCGCTTCTTCGGAAAAGTTTTTATCCATCTACGCCGAAGACCTTAAAGACGTGGGCATCGAGCTGATCATCGATAAAAAGGACTGGGCGGCCTGGGCCAAAGACATGGATGAATTCAACTTCGAAATGACCTGGGCCGCCTGGGGTTCCGGTGTCTTCAAAGACCCGGAAGGGATGTGGTCCTCGAAAGAGGCCCACCGGCAAGGCAGCAGCAACATCACGGGGTTTCAGGATCCCCGGGTGGATGCCCTCATTGAAGCGCAGAAATCCATCTTCGACATCCAAGAGCGAAACGCGATTTGTCGTGAAATTGATGAGGTTCTTTACAAGGCCTTCCCCTATGTCCTGCTGTGGAACATCAATTACACGCGTTTGCTGTACTGGAACACGTTCGGCACACCCCCCACCGTGCTGGCCAAATACGGCGACGAAAGCAGCGCGTACTGGTATTGGTGGCTGGACCCGGATTCGGCGGCGGATCTGAAAGACGCCATGGAACTGGGATTACCGCTTCCCCACCGGGAACCGGTGATCCGCTTTGAAGACGCGTTTTCAGCGCGGCCACGCTGACCGCGCATCGAAAGGGGATGGGGTGATTTCGAGGCTTTTTCGGTTTTTCAAAACGGATGTGTGGGATCTTTCCCCGGCGGCGCTTCCCCGGACCCGGCGGGTCCTGGTTTCCGTTTTACGGGTCTTTTTGCTGACCCTGAACAATTTTTACCGGGATCAATGCGCCTTGAGGGCCACGGCCCTGACCCTGTATACGCTTCTTTCGGTGGTGCCGGTCCTGGCTTTGGCATTCGGGATCGCCAAAGGCTTCGGTTTCGAAAAACACTTCCAGGCGCAGATCCTCCAACAGATTCCCGAGCAGGAAGCCGTTCTCAAACAGATCATCGTCTTTGCCCAGAATCTCCTGGAAACGGCCCGGGGCGGCGTGGTGGCCGGTGTGGGCGTCGTGGTCCTTCTCTGGTCGGTGATCAATATTTTCGGACAGATCGAAGATGCCTTGAATCGGATCTGGAACGTCAGAAAGGCCCGAAGCCTCGGCCGCAAGTTCAGCGATTATCTTTCGTTGATGCTCGTCTATCCCATCGCCATGTTCCTTTCCTCCAGCATCACGGTGTATCTTGCCTCCCAGGCCGCCGTCCTTTCCGAAAAAACGGCCATCCTGGATATGGTGGGGTCCATGCTTCTCTTTTTTCTGCGGCTGTTGCCCTACGTCATCCTCTGGTCTTTTTTCGCCTTCATCTATATCTTTATGCCCAACCGGAAGGTGCCGTTTCGATCGGGGGTTCTGGCCGGCATCCTGGCGGGGACCCTGTACCAGGTGGTGCAGTGGGGATACATCGCGCTGCAGGTGGGTGTGGCCAAGTATCATGCCATTTACGGGAGTTTCGCCGCCCTCCCCTTGTTTTTGGTGTGGCTCCAACTCAGCTGGATCATTGTCTTGTTCGGCGCGGAATTGTCTTTCAGCATTCATCATTATCCGGGGCATCCGGCGGACCTGGCGGGGGAAAAGGGGTTGAGTCCGTTCAGCCTCAAGCTGACGGCCCTCCAGGTGGTGCACACCGTGATCCGGGCGTTTCAGGACAGGGAAGCGCCCCTTTCTGCCCCTCGGCTTTCGGAGCGTCTCGGATGTCCGCCGGTGGTGTTAAAACCGGTCATCGAGACCCTGGTTTCCACCGGTATCCTGTCCGAAGTCCGATCCGACGACGACGCGCAAGGGCCCGGCTATCAGCCCGGGTGCGACACGGATCTTCTGACCATCGGATTCGTTCTGGAGGCCATGGACCGGCAGGGATCCGGGTGGGTGCCCCTTTCCGAAACGCCGGAAGTCCGGCGTTTTCGGGAGGCGCTGGCCGGATTTTCAGAGGCGGTCCGCAAATCCCCCCAAAACCGGAAGCTCAAAGAGATTTAGGGTTTAGGCCGCGCCCCGGCCTACTTCCTTCCCCGGACGATGTGATAGGTGACGGATTTATACCCCAGGACCTTCTGGATGTGAAACACCAGGATACGACTTTCGTAGTTTTCCACGTACTGCTTTAATTCCCGGCGGGCCTCCCGGAACGTCCGGCTCTGGAGATGGGCCACCAGCTTGTCGATCTCCTGGGCCCGGCCCTCGCAGATGATGTGCGGGCCGTCCCCGATGAGGACCTCCCATTCCCCGGCGACGGTGATTCCCAGCTTTTCAAGAGAAGGGTAAAAGGATTCCAGGACGTACTTTTCGCAGTCGTCCTTTTTCCGGCTCACCACGTCCCACATCTGATTGAACTTGACCGTATTTTCCTTGATGTCCGTGGAATAGGCTTCCTTCTTTCCCGTGGATACCAGGACCTTGGTCTTGTACTTCTTGATGTAGTTATGGAGTTCGTCGATGAGGGTTCGGTAGCGTTTGTCCGTGAGCGCCCTTTCCAGAAGGTCCAGATCGTTGGTGATGCCTTCGAAAATGATTTCGGCGTAGCCCCCCACAAGGACGGTCCACCCGGCCACGGTGTGAATACCCAGGCGGTTGATCTCGGGGATGAATTGATGGGTGATGAATTTCTCGTAGTCTTTGACCTTTTCGTGATCGACGGTCCAGTATTGGTTGAATTTCACCGGCATGGGGGATCCCTCCTTTTTTAGGGTTGCCGTTATCCAACAAGGGCTGCGCCGTCACCGGCGGCTCAAATCATACCCTGAAGCGCGTTGAGGATCAAGCCAAAAGGCCGCAGGCTATGCGGGGATCGTGTAGGCATGCGCCAGGGCGTCATCCAGTTTGTCGATGCGGTTTCCGCCGGCCTGGGCCATATCGGGGCGCCCCCCGCCGCTGCCACCCACGAGACCGGAAATTTCCCTGATGATGTTTCCGGCATGGAAACGATCCGCCAGATCCTTTGTGACCATCGTAACGAGCAGCACCCGTTGATCGGCGACGGCGCCCAGGACGACGATGCCGGAGCCGATGCGGTCTTTGAACCGGTCGGCCAGGTCCCTGAGGGCCGCAGGGGTTTCCGCCACCACTTTTTTGGCCAGCACCCGCACGCCGTTGACCGTGCGGATTTCGGCTTCAATATTTTCCGCGGACCGGGCGGCAAGGCCCATCTTAAGGCGTTCCACCTCTTTTTCCAGGGTCTTCAGCCGTGCCAGGAGGGCCTCCACCCGCAAAGGAACGGCGTCGGGTTTTTCCCGGAGTTTCTCCGCCGTTTCCCTCAGGACGGCAAAGGTGTTTTGAACGTGAGCCACGGCCTTTTGGCCGGTAAGGGCTTCGATGCGCCGGATCCCGGAAGCCACCGAGGACTCGGCGATGATCTTGAACAGGCCGATCCGTCCCGTGTTGTCCGTGTGGGTGCCGCCGCACAGCTCTTTGCTGAAGGCGGAAAGGGAAATCACCCGGACGCGGTCCCCGTACTTTTCTTCGAAAAGTGCCGTGGCACCGGATTTAAACGCCTCCTCGGCCCCCATCTCCCGGCCTTCCACAGGGACGGCTTCCCGGATTTTTTCGTTGACGCCGGCTTCGATGCGATCCAGTTCCTCCGGGGGAATGGGGGAAAAATGGGTGAAATCGAAGCGCAGCCGATCCGGCGCCACCAGGGAACCCGCCTGCTTGACATGCTCCCCCAGGACCTGCCGGAGCACCGCGTGGAGGATATGGGTGGCCGTATGGTTCAATGCCGTGGCCTGTCGTTTTTCCGGGTCCACGTTCAGGGTCAGCGTCTGTCCCTTGGCCAAGCGTCCTTCGCGGATTTTGCCCTTGTGGATGATGATGCCGGTGGGATCCTTGACGGTGTCGTAGATCTCCCCGGCGCCCTCCGGCCCGGAGAAGGTTCCCGCATCCCCCACCTGTCCGCCGGCTTCCGCATAAAAGGGGGTGACGTCCGTGACGATTTCCACTGTTTCCCCGGCACCGGCGGTTTCTTTTTCCCGGCCGTCTTTCACCAGAAGCACCACCGTTGCCTCGGCCGCCAGCCGGTCATATCCCACGAACTTGGGCTGGAACCCGGTGGCCGAAAGGGATTTGTACGCCTCGGCGATCCCCGTAAAAACCACGGTGGATCGGGACTTTTCCCGCTGGACTTTCATGGCCCGGTCGAATCCGTCAAGATCCAGCGTCAGGTTCTCGTCCCGGACCACGTCCCGGACGATATCCACCGGGAACCCGTAGGTATCGTAAAGCTTGAAGACCACGTCCCCGGGAACCATGGTCATCCCTTTCGCCTTCATCTCTTCCAGGGTGTCGTTCAAAAGCTTCAGGCCGTGGTCCAGGGTCTCCATGAACCGGAGTTCTTCGTTTTGGATGACGTTTCCGATGAAGGCGGATGCCTGGGCCAATTCGGGGTAGGCGTCTTTCATGATGTCATAAACGACTTCCGCGGTACGATGCAGAAACGGCCGCTTCAATCCGATGTTCCTGCCGTATCGAACCGCCCGCCGCATGATCCGCCGCAGGACATATCCGCGTCCTTCGTTGGAGGGGAGCACGCCGTCGCCGATGAGAAAGGCCGCCGCCCGGGAGTGGTCCGCGATGACTTTCATGGCCACATCATCCTCCCGGGAAGCACTGAAGGGCTTATTGGAGAGTTCTTCCACCCGTGCGATGATGGGGCGGATGAGGTCCGTATCGAAGTTGGTGGGAACGTCCTGAATCAGGGACACCAGGCGTTCGAGCCCCATGCCGGTGTCGATGCTGGGTTTGGGCAGCGGCGTCATCTGCCCGGAGGCGTCCCGGTTGAACTGCATGAAGACCAGGTTCCATATTTCCAGGTACCGGTCGCACTCGCAACCGACTTTGCAATCAGGCTTTTGACACCCGTAAGATTCACCCCGGTCGTATATGACCTCACTGCAGGGGCCGCACGGTCCGGTATCGCCCATGGCCCAGAAATTGTCCGCCTCTCCGAATCGGACGATCCGATCTTCGGGGATTCCGGTCACCTTCCGCCACAATACCGCCGCCTCATCGTCGTCGAGATAGATGGTGGCCCACAGACGGTCCGGGTCGAATCCGTAGCCGTTGGTGAGCAGGTCCCACCCGTACTCGATGGCCCCTTCCTTGAAGTAGTCCCCGAAGGAAAAGTTGCCCAGCATCTCGAAAAAGGTGTGGTGCCGGGCCGTGTATCCCACGTTTTCCAGGTCATTGTGCTTTCCTCCGGCCCGGACGCATTTCTGGGAAGTGACGGCCCTGAGATATCCTCGGTTTTCCTCTCCCAAAAAGACGCGCTTGAACTGGACCATCCCGGCATTGGTGAACAAGAGGGTGGGATCATCCGAAGGGACCAGGGATGAACTCCGCACGATGCGATGGCCGTGTTTCTTGAAGTATTCGAGGAATTGCCTGCGGACCGCTTCTCCTGTCATGGATTACTCCGTCTGCTTTTGATCGGCTTTTTTCTTTGAAATGCCCAGGGCTTCCTGGGTTTTTGCAAGGACGTTTTCGAAAATATCGTTGTTTTCCATCAAAAAGCGCTTGGCATTGTCCCGGCCCTGGCCGATCCGTTCCCCGTTGTAGGCGTACCAGGTCCCGCTTTTTTCGATCACGTTGCAGGACACGGCCGTGTCGAGAAGGTCTCCGGCCCGGGAGATGCCCTCCCCGTAAAGAATATCGAACTCCGCTTCTTTGAACGGGGGCGCCATCTTGTTTTTCACCACCCGGACCTTGGTCCGGTTTCCGATGATGTTCTGCCCGTCCTTGATGGCGCTGATCCGCCGGATGTCCAGGCGCAGGGAAGAATAAAACTTCAGGGCGTTTCCGCCCGTGGTGGTCTCCGGGTTTCCGAAAAAGACACCGATTTTCATGCGGATCTGGTTGATGAAAATCACCGAGGTCATGGTTTTCCCGATGGTTCCCGTGAGTTTGCGCAACGCCTGGGACATGAGGCGGGCCTGGAGCCCCATGTGGGAATCCCCCATTTCACCTTCGATCTCGGCCCGGGGGACCAGGGCCGCCACGGAATCGATCACGACGATATCGATGGCGCCGCTTCTCACCAGCATTTCCGCGATCTCAAGGGCCTGCTCTCCCGTATCGGGCTGGGAAACCAGGAGCTCGTCGCTGTTGACCCCCAGTTTTTTGGCATAATGGATGTCCAGTGCGTGCTCCGCGTCGATGAACGCGGCGATTCCCCCCTTTCTCTGGGCTTCGGCCACCGCGTGGAGGGCAAGGGTCGTTTTTCCGGAAGATTCGGGACCGAAAATCTCGATGACGCGCCCCCGGGGCAAACCGCCGATGCCCAGCGCATGATCCAGCGCCAGGGAACCGCTGGGGATGACCGGGACATCGATGATGGTGTCCCCCCCCAGTTTCATGATGGCGCCTTTGCCGAACTGGCGTTCGATTTGACTGATGGCGCTTTCCACCGCCTTGACTCTCTCCGATGATGCCGCCATGACCCCCTCCTTTTTCTTTGATCCTGTTATGATCCTATTCATCCTTTCCCAACGCAGCAACGGCCAATTTCGAATAGACGGGACCCGAGGGCTTCAGGTCGCTGCGAAAAAGAACCACCGCATCAAGAATGAATGGTTCGGTTTCAAACCCCCGGCCCATCTCCAGTACATCCATGAGGGCGGGAAGCGACGGGTTTTTCTTGAACCGGCCCACCGTCAGATGCCCCTTGAAGGGGCGCCCCTCGGAGGGGTATCCCAGGCCTTCCAGGCACGCCTCCAGGGTCTTGTGGAATTCAAGAAGCCTGTTTTTTGTATCCTTCAACCCCACCCAGATGACCCGGGGTTTGTGGACACCCGGAAAAACCCCCGCCCCCTTTGCCGCAAGACAGATGGGATCCCTGTTCAAGGCCGCCGTACGCAGGCAGCGTGAAATCCTTTCGACATCCCGAACCGGTATGTCGCCCAAAAATTTGAGGGTCAAGTGTATGTTTCCCGGTGGAACCCATCGCGCATTCAAACCCCGGCGCCGCATCTGTTCCTGAACATCGCCGACGGCCTTTAAGACAGTATCGGGCAATTCAAACGCGACAAAGGCGCGAAGGGTTTCTTCCGGCCGGGTCATGGTTGTTTGTCTTGGAAACGCTGCACGCTGATGCGTGGAATCGCGTGTTTCCTCTCATTTGGACGGAAGCGTGAACTGGGGCGTCCCGAGAAGAAACTTTCCTTCTTGAATCCATTTTTTCAACATATCGGCGATCTCCCGTGCCCGGGACACACTCGACAGCGGCACCGTTGGAATGGTCTTCCCGTTGACATTGACGGTGCCGCTTTTCAATTCCGCGTAACTGACCTGGGCTAAACTTTTGGAGATGCCGTTGGGATAATCGTGGCCGTAGTCCACCACCTGGGTAAACAAATCTTCATCGGCCAGTCCCGTATATTGGGCGATCGTTTCGTTCAATAACGGAATCGGCACCCCCAGTCCCACGGAAAGGGAGGTCCCGTAGCCTTGCATGCTCGCCCCCATGAGCCATTTCGGGCTCATCTTTTTCAGGTCTCCCATGACCCACAGCGTCCCGGCCGGCGCCAGCGGCGCCCCTTTCCGGGACCGTTTCACGGAGGGTTTGTGCTGGGTGCCGTGCCAGGTGACGTACCCCACGCCGCCCCCGAGAAAAATGCGGGTTCCCAATCCGATGGTCATATAGTAGGGATCGTTCAGCAAGGGGCTGAGCTGTCCGGCGGAGCAGTAATTGGCATTGCCCATGCGCGGTTTAAGGGTCCCCATGTAGGTGTAGATGATCTTGTTGGTTCCGTTGACGGCGCAATTGTAGTTTTGATATCCGTTTCTGGGATTGCACAGGGTGGCCTGGGGAAGCCCGGCCAGGGTCACCTCCTTTTCGATGCCCCGGTTCGGGTAACAATCCGTGCCGTAGGCCTCGGCCTTGAGGTACACCTTCTTTTTCGCGACCAGATCCTCGATGACATGCCCGCCCCCGTAACGGAACTCCCCGGGATACACCTTGTTCAAGGGATCGTCCTCGCAGGGCTCGGTGGCGCCGATGTAACAATCCACGGCCGCCAGCCCGGCATAGGCCGGCACTTTATTCAACCACACTCGGCTCGCCTTGATCGTGGGGACGGACTGGCCGAAGTTGATGAAGGCCCCCGAAGAGCACATGGGGGCGAATGTTCCGGTGGTCACCACGTCCACGCGCCGCGCAGCCTCCACGGGTCCTTCCGACTTGACGATGGGAACGATCTCCTCGGCCGTGACCACCACGGCCTTGCCGGAACGGATCCTGGCGTTGATTTCATCGATGGTTTTCTGAATGCGGTATTTTTTCACACGCCTCCTTCGTCTTCATCCCCCCTACCCGCTCTCCGTACCGGCAAGCTTGGCATTGATGCGTTTTTCGATCCACAGGGGATCCCACCATTCCACCGGATGCACGAAGGTATCGTGGATCACCATGCTGAAGTGAAGGTGATCCCCCCCGGCCAGGCCCGTATCCCCGGTATGGCCGATGATATCCCCCTTCGCCACCTCCTGTCCTTTTTGGACCGCGTAATCACTCAAATGGGAATACATGCTGAAAACGCCGAGCCCGTGATCGATGAGGATCGTCTGGCCGTAAATCCCCAGTTCTCCGGCAAAGGCCACTTTTCCGCCATTGGCCGCAGGAACCTGGGCATGGGCCGTGGCGGCCAGATCGATGCCCAGGTGCACCTGCTCATCCACTTTTTTCCCCTGATACACATAATCCCGGTGATCCGCGAATCCCGCCTGCCGTTCCGAGTTGGGGAGCCGGAGGAAAGGGCCGTCCCATAATTGGGTCTTTTCGGATTCGGCCGTCAGCTGGACCATCTCCTGATAATTTTTTTGCCGAAGCGCCCGATTGACGACCAGGAACCGGTCGATGAGGGATTCGGTGTCCGCACCGTCGATTTGGGATTCGAACCGCGGCAATATCCGGCCTAAAAAACCGTCGGAAAGACCGATGACGTCCTTTTTGAACCGCCGGGCCTTGATATGATAAGAAAATCCGGTGCGTGCGGTGTTTCCGGCCCCGTCCACGGCTTCGACGGCAATGGGGGTTTCCGGTCCCTGGGTATGTTTCAGGGCAAAAAACGCGACGTATCGCTGCGGGTCATCCGGGTGCCCGCCGTACCCGGGGAAAAAATGCTCTCCAACCCGGACCCCGGTTTTGGTGCATGGCTCGGTGAGCCGGTATACGACGAGACCTGTTCCCCCCTGGTTCAGGTAATGGAATTTGCTCAACACCACGATCTGGGGCGGCCGCGTGTCGATCACCGTTTCTTTTTCCAAATACCCCGGGTTTCCGTGAAACCAGTGCCGCCAGGAATGATCCCGGGCCATGACCCGAAGTGTTGCTTTCCCGTCGGCAAGGCTCAGTTTCTTCGGTTCCACAACGACGGCATAGGTCTTTTCCCGGATCCCGGATTTGGCAAAAATACCCGGGGACTTAAAATCTTCCTCCAGGAGAGGGATCGCCTTGTTTTCCTTTAAAATTTCCACCTTCACCCGCGACAGGCCGCTCTTGGCGTCCGAAACCGTCACCATGACCTCCGCGTGTATTCCCAGGGAAAGGGGTTCGGGCGCCACTTCGATGCGGGGGGGCGTCCCTTCCATTTTCACCCACAGCAGCGCCCCCGCGACGATCATCAGTACGGCAAAAAAGGGCGCCAGCCATCGCCATTTTGTCTTTTTTTCTTTTGATTTCAATTACTTGATACCTCTTGAAGGAAATGAACAAAAACCATACCAATTAAATGCACGCCGATCAAGGTTTCTTTTCGTTTGTTGACTTTTACCGGCACCGGCGATAAAAGATGAACGTGTTCACGGCAGTTAAAAAAACGGAAAGGACGCGTTTATTCAATGGATTCCCGAGGTGTCGAGATTCGTGAAGGGATTATGGTGGGCGGCAGCGCCCCCTTGGCCCTCATCGCCGGACCGTGCGTGATTGAAGATGAAAAAACCCCTTACCGGATCGCCGCCACCCTTAAAAGCCTGACCCGGCGTCTGGAAATCCCGTTTATTTTCAAGGCCTCCTTCGACAAGGCCAACCGAAGCGCCATCGATTCTTTCCGGGGCCCGGGGGTGATGGAAGGCCTGGAGATCCTCAAGTGGATCAAGACGGAGCTGGACGTTTGTATCCTTTCCGATGTCCATCGCATCTCCCAAATCGATGCCTGTGCCGAGGTCTTGGACGTCCTCCAGATTCCCGCGTTTTTATGCCGGCAAACGGACCTGGTGACCGCAGCGGCGGCCGCCGGGAAGTCCGTCAATATTAAAAAGGGACAGTTCCTTGCACCCAAAGACATGGCCAACGTGGTCCATAAGGCGGCATCCACCGGGAATACGCGGATTTTAATTACCGAACGGGGAAGCTGTTTCGGTTACAACAACCTTGTGGTCGATTTCAGGGGAATCCCCATTATGCAGAAAACGGGATGCCCCGTGATCTTCGACGCCACGCACAGCGTACAACTCCCCGGCGGAGAAACCACGCGTTCCGGGGGAGAGCGGCAGTTCGCACCCGTGTTGGCCAAAGCGGCGGTGGCCGCCGGCGCCGACGGCATCTTTATGGAAGTCCATCCCACCCCCGACCAGGCCCTGTGCGACGGACCCAACTCCCTGCCCCTGGACGATTTGGAAGCGCTCCTCGCCACGCTCGTGGGAATCCGGAACGCTCTCAGTGCTTCAACAACATGACCGCATCCTCTCCTGTCCATAAATCCGTTCCCCCGCCGGCCCCGGAAACAGACCTGGCGGACCGCCTCGCCGCGATACAGGTGTTGGCCATGGACGTGGACGGCGTCCTCACGGACGGCGCCATCATCTATTCGGACGCCGGAGAAGAGATCAAGGCCTTCAGCGTCAAAGACGGCCTGGGAATACGCCTCCTACTGGAATCGCATATTCCGGTCTGCCTGATCACCGGAAGAAGCTCCAGGGCGCTGCACCATCGATGTAAAAACCTTGGTATATCATTTGTTTATGACGGCATATCAGACAAAAAAGGTATTCTGGGCAAGGTGTGCAGCGACACCGGTTTTCCGCCGGAGGCCATCGCCTTTGTGGGAGATGACCTTCCGGATTTGGCGCTGAAAGGATCGGTGGGATTTTTTATCGCGGTGGCCGACGCCCACGAAGTCCTCCGGGAAAGGGCGGACTGGGTGACCCGCGCACCGGGCGGAAAAGGGGCGATCCGGGAGGTTTGCGATGCCATTTTAAAGGCCAAGGGATTATGGGAAAAGCATCCTTGGATAGCCGATGAAGACCCCCGTTAAAAAAAGCCCTTCGAGGAAGCCGAAAGCCCTGGGCTGGCTTTTGGCCGGCGTGATCCTCGCCACCCTCGTGGCGATCATCGCCGTTTTCGTGGGATACCGGCGCATAACGGTGGATCCGAAAGATGCCGATGAAATGCTGAAGCGCAGCGGCGCCGAGATCGCCCTCAAAAAAATCCGCCATACCGCCACCCGCAACGGCCGGAATGAGTGGACCCTCACCGCAAAATCCGCCCGGGTCATGGAGGACCATAACCGGACGGTCATCGACAGCCCTTCGGTGGTCTTTTACATGGAAGACGGAAAAAAGGTCTACCTCACCGCAAAACAGGGAATCCTGGAACCCAGGACCAACGACCTGGAAGCCATCGGCGATGTCACGGTCAACTACGAAATTTATATCCTGAAAACCCAACGCCTGTATTACGATCACCAAAGACGCCGCATCTATTCCAAAGTCCCGGTGACCATCGAAGGAGACCGGATTTTCCTGGCGGCCGACCGGATGGTATATGATCTGGACACCCAAACCTCCACCTTCAAGGGAAACATTGAAAGCAGGATTCATGAACGATTCGTCTTGTAATCGAAACGGTCCGAGACGCGCCTTTCCGGCGGCGCTTTTTTTGGGAATGCTTCTCCTCTTGATCGCCCCGGCAACCGCGGAAGACCCGCCTGCCGAGGATGTAAAAAATCCCGAAGCCGTGATCCATATCACGTCGGACCAGCTCTTTTCGGACAACAACGCCCGGTACGCCGAATTCATCGGAAACGTCCGGGCCGTCCAGGGAACCACCGTCATTACGGGGGATCGGCTGAAGGTGTACTACAAAAGCGACCTTCAAAGCATGGAGTCCCAGGGCCCCGGGGAGGAATCGATTCAGAAGCTGGAATCCACGGGGAACGTGGTCATTGAGTTTGATAACAGGGTTGCAAAGGCACAAAAGGCCATATACATTACCGATTCCCGGATCCTGATCCTGACGGGCCCTGATTCGAGCCTTGCCAGCGGGAAAAACGTGGTGACCGGGGAGAAGATCACCCTTTACCGGGAAGACGGCCGGATCGAAGTGGAAAGCGGCGAAAAGGGCCGGGTGGAGGCGGTTTTTCACCAAAAAGGAAAAGGGCTGAATTAAAGCGTCCCGATCGAATCGGTCTGGAAAAAATCCACCCTTTTCGACGTGATTTACGATGAAGGAAGCGGAGTTGTGTCTGTCCTGGGGTTAACGGGTTTAGGAAAATCCTACTTCGGCCGCCAAGTGGTCAAGGAAGTCGACCTCACGGTGGAAAGCGGCAGCGTGGTGGGGCTGTTGGGTCCCAACGGCGCCGGAAAAACCACCACCTTTTACATGACCGTGGGGATGATCAAGCCGGATCAGGGCCGCGTGTTTTTAAACGACGAGGAGATCACCCATGATCCCATGTACATCCGCGCCCGAAAAGGGGTCGGTTATCTTCCCCAGGAAGCCTCCACCTTCCGGAAGCTCACCGTCAAGGAAAACGTTCTGGTGGTCCTGGAGGCGCAGCCCCTGACCCGGGCGCAGCAGGAGGAGCGGGCGGACCGGCTCCTGGAGGAGTTGGGAATCCGGCACCTTTCACGGCAAAAAGCCGGCTCCCTTTCCGGAGGGGAACGCCGGCGGCTGGAGATCACCCGGTCCCTGGCCTCCAATCCGGTCTTCATTCTTCTGGATGAACCCTTTTCAGGGATCGATCCGCTGGCGGTCATCGACATCAAGAACATCATCTCGCACCTGAAATCGCGGGGGATCGGGATCCTGATTACGGACCACAACGTCCGGGAAACCCTTTGTATCTGCGACCGGGCCTTCATCCTCAATGACGGCCAGGTGATCGAATCCGGGCCTCCGGACAAAATCGCCTGCAGCGAGATCGCCCGGAGGCTGTACCTGGGAGACGAATTCAGGCTCTGAAATGGCACTCAAGCTCAGCCAACAACTGAAATTGACCCAGCAACTGGTGATGACCCCCCAGCTCCAGATGGCCATCCGGCTGCTCCAGCTGTCCCGTCTCGAACTCATGGACGTCATTCACCAGGAAATGCTGGAAAACCCGGCCCTGGAAGAATCCCCTGAAAGCACGGAGCCGGAAAACGCCCTGGAACCGGAGGGCGTCGAACCCGACGAAACCCCCTTCGACAAAGAGATCACCATTGAAGAACGGATCCGGGAAGACATCGACTGGAGCAATTATATCGGGGAGTACAACGCTCCCGGCCAGACTTTTTATGAATCGGAAAAAAAAGAAGAGATCAACTTCGAATCGTTTACCGCCCCAAAAACCACCCTGAAAGACCACCTCCTGTGGCAACTCCTGATGACCTCCCCTTCCCCCGAAGAGGAAAAGATCGGCAGCCTCATCATCGGCAACCTCAACCGGGACGGATACCTGGAAGCCACGGTGGAGGACCTGGCCCAGATGAGCGGAGCGTCGGCGGAAACGGTTTCCCGGGTCCTTTCCCGCATGCAGGCCTTCGATCCCGTCGGAATCTGCGCCCGGGACCTCAAAGAATGTCTTCTCATCCAGGCGGCCCAACTGGGTCTCGATGAAACCATGGTTCCCGTCCTCATCCGGGATCACTTGCATCACCTGGAAAACAAAAACTACAAGGCCATCATGAAGGCCTTGAAGATGGACCTGGAAGAGGTCCTTTCCGCCGTGAAAGTCATCCAGGGCATGGAACCCAAGCCCGGGCGCCAATTCAGCGAAGAGGAGCCCCGATTCATCATCCCCGACATTTATGTCCATAAAATGGATGATGAATTCGTGATCCTGCTCAACGACGACGGGATGCCGCGCTTGAAAATCAACTCCTATTACCGCAACGCCATCGCCCGGGGAGAACCCATCGGAGAGGCCGAACGGGAGTACATCCAGGAAAAAATCCGTTCCGCCACCTGGCTGATTCGAAGCATCCACCAGCGCCAGAAAACCATTTATCGGGTCATGAAGAGCATCTTGAACTTCCAGCGGGAGTTTTTCGAAAAAGGGATTGCGCACCTGAAACCCATGGTGCTCCGGGACGTGGCCCAGGATATCAATATGCACGAATCCACCATCAGCCGGGTGACCACCAATAAATACGCCTATACCCCGCAGGGTATCTTCGAACTGAAATTTTTCTTTAACAGCTCCATCAACCGCTTCACCGGGGAAGCCATGGCGTCCGCCAGCGTTCAGGAAAAAATCCGGCAGATCATCGAAAACGAAAGCCCGAAAAAGCCGCTTTCCGACAGCAAGATCGTCGAGATCCTTAAGGACAACAACATCAATATCGCCCGGAGAACCGTTGCAAAATATCGCGAAATGATGAAAATACTGCCTTCGAACATGCGAAAGCAACTCTAGGAGGATAAATCATGCAAATCGCCGTCACGTTTAAAAACATCGATCCTTCCGAAAATTTAAAACGTTATGCCGGGGAAAAACTGGAACGGCTCGATAAATACCTGGACAATCCGGCGGAAGCCGCCGTGGTCCTTTCCGTGGAAAAGCACCGGCACATCGCCGAGATCAGCATATTCGGAGACCGCCTCAACATCAACGGCAAGGAAGAAGCCAGCGACATGTACGCCGCCATCGACCTGACATTGGACAAGCTGGAAAAACAAATCAAAAAAAGCAAAGAAAAAATCCGTGAAAGAAAAGGGAAGTTAAAATCCAAGCCCAAGGCGTTCGGGGGCCAATCCCCAACGGAAGCCGAAGGGGGAGAGCGGCTGATCAAGGTCCGGTACGTCGATTACAAGCCCATGGATGTGGAAGAAGCGGTCATGCAAATGGAGCTGACCCACAACAACTTTTTCGTGTTCACCAACGCCCGGACCGAACAAATCAATGTCCTTTACCGACGAAACGACGGACACCTCGGGCTGATCCAGCCCAGTGCCTGATCGTTGCCCTTAAAAAGAAGAATTGGGGTTTTCCCGACATGAAAATTCTGGATGTATTGATCAAAGAGGCGGTTCTCGTGGACTTGAAGTCCGTGGACAAAAAAGGGGTTCTGGAAGAACTATCGGCTCCCCTTACCGGCATCACCCAAACGGACCGCAACGATCTTGTAAAGATTCTGATGGACCGTGAGCGGCTGGGGAGCACCGGCATCGGCGGCGGCATCGCCATTCCCCACGGAAAGATGAAGGGGCTGGAAACACTCATTCTGGGTTTTGGATTGAGCCGAAAAGGGGTGAATTTCGAGTCCATGGACAACCGCCCCTCCCACATCTTTTTCTTGTTGCTGACTCCGGAAAACTCCACGGGTGTCCACCTGAAACTCCTCGCCCGGATTTCCAAGCTTCTCAAAGACGAAACCGTCAAGGAACGTCTTTTCCACGCTTCCACTCCGGAGGAAGTGCTGGACATCATCCAGGACCACGATGAGGAATTCTAACGGCCGCAGGCGGCGCCCTTTCTGAACGCTCCCTCGGCAGCCCACCGACGAGTGCCGCATGAATCGATTAAAAATTTTCATCATCACCGGTCTGTCCGGTTCCGGAAAAAGCACCGCCTTGAACGCCTTTGAGGACGCGGGCTTTTTCTGCGTGGATAATCTTCCCGTGGTTCTCCTGCCCAAATTCTTGGAACTGCCCATTGAAAGCGAAACGGATATCGCCGGGCTGGCATTCGGGATGGATATCCGGGAACGGCGTTTTCTGCCCAACTACGCCTCCATCCTCGCCTCGCTGAAGTCCAAGGGGTATAAATTCAACATCCTGTTTCTGGAAGCCGATGAAAATGTGCTCCTGCAGCGCTACAGTCTGACCCGGCGGCAACACCCCCTTGCCCGGGACAAGAACCTGCTGGAAAGCATCCGGCTGGAAAAAGCCCAGCTGGAACCGCTGAAAGAAGAAGCCGATCAGATTATCGACACGTCCAATCTGAATCTGCATCAGCTCAAATCCGTTTTGTTTTCCCTTCTGGAAGAAGCGGACAGCCTGCGGCCGGTGCGGATTCACGTGGAATCCTTCGGCTATAAATACGGTCTCCCGCCCCAGGCGGATCTGGTCATTGACGTGCGGTTCATTCCGAACCCGTTTTTCATACCGGAACTCAAACCCCTTTCCGGCGAATCCGAACCGGTAAAACGATACGTCCTAGATTCGACCGTCACCCGGGACTTTTTAAAAAAATTCTTTGATTTGCTTGACTATTTAATCCCGTTGTATGAAAAAGACGGACGATCCAATTTGACCATCGCCGTGGGTTGTACCGGCGGCCGCCACCGCTCGGTGACACTGGCCGAAGCCATCGGCGAGCACATTACCGAAACGAAACGAACGGCAAAGGTTGCGCACCGAGACATCGATCGATGATTCGGGAAAAGGACGCAAAATCGTTTTTAAAATAACGTAACGCATCTTGAGGCACAAAACCATGATCGGAATCGCTATTGTCACGCACGGCCAACTGGGCGAAGCGTTGATCGAAGCGGCTGCCTTCATCCTCGGAGGCCGACCGGAGTCCATGATTGCGGTCTCCATCAATATCAATGAACCCGCGGATACGTTGAGAGCGAAAATCGCCGCCGGCATCAAAAAAGTCGACAATAAGAAGGGCATTCTTATCCTGACGGATATGTTCGGCGGTTCACCGTCCAACCTGAGTTATTCGTTTTTGGAAGAAGACCACGTAGAGGTATTATCGGGGGTGAACCTCCCCCTGGTAATCAAAGCGGCGGACGCGCGCCTGCAGATGCCCCTGGGCAAATTGGGAGAATACCTCGAAGAATTCGGGAAAAAGAGCATTTCTCTGGCCAGCGGCATCTTGAAAGGAAACAAGCGCGGCTGATCCGCAAGACCCCCTGCATCGCATCAGTGGCTCAATCAAACGCGGTACCCCGCAAAATACACGGATAAGGAGGAACTATGGGAATTCGACTGGGTATCAACGGATTTGGAAGAATCGGGCGATTGGTTCTCCGGGCGGCATTGAAGCACCCCGGTGTGGAAGTGGCGGCAATCAATGATTTAAGCGATGCGGCGACCATGGCGCATCTGCTCAAATACGATTCGGTTCACGGCACCATGGAGCAGGCCGTTGCGGCCCAGGATAACGCCATCACCGTGGACGACATCTCCATCCCCGTCACCTCCATCAAAGACCCGGCACAACTGAAATGGAAGGAATTCGGCGTGGATATCGTCGCCGAGTGCACCGGGATCTTCAGGGACCGTGAAAACGCCGGAAAACATCTGGCGGCCGGCGCCCGAAAGGTGGTCATCTCGGCACCGGCCAAGGATCCGGACATCACCATCGTCATGGGAGTCAATTCCAACCGGTATGATCCAAAGGAGCACCATATCATTTCCAACGCCTCGTGCACCACCAACTGCCTGGCGCCCGTGGCCAAAGTGCTTCTGGAAAACTTCGGGATCCAGTGCGGCCTCATGACCACCGTGCACGCGTACACCGGAGACCAACGCCTCCTGGATTTCCCCCACAAGGACCTCCGGCGGGCAAGGGCCGCGGCCCTGTCCATGGTACCCACCACCACCGGCGCGGCCCGGGCCGTGGCATTGGTCCTTCCGGAACTCAACGGTAAACTCAACGGTCTGGCCATTCGAGTGCCCACGCCCAATGTCTCCATCGTGGACCTGGTGGCGGTCCTCGAAAAACCGGGGATCACGGCGTCGGAGATCAACGATGCCCTGAAGACCGCCTCGGAAGGCGAACTTTCCGGCATCTTGGGGTATTGCGATCTTCCGCTGGTCTCTTCCGATTTCAACGGATCCACCTTGTCCTCCATCGTGGATGCCCAAAACACCTACGTGATCCAAAACATGGTCAAGGTGTTGTCCTGGTACGACAATGAAAACGGATATGCGACCCGAATGGTGGACGTGGCCGCCCTGGTCGGCGAACAGTTTTAAGCGCTGACACCGATTTCGAACCCCAGAAACGGAGAAATCATGATGGCACGGATGCCGCTTATCGCCGGAAACTGGAAAATGTATAAAACCGTCCCCGAGGCCGTGGAAACCACCGGGGCCCTGGTCCAGCGACTCGCCGATTATGATGAAAGCGCCCAGGTGATGATCGCGCCTCCCTTCACCGCCCTGGCCGCCCTATCCCGCGTTCTGGAAGGCAGCCCCGTGGCGCTGGGCGCCCAGAACCTGTTCTGGGAAAAGGAAGGAGCGTTCACGGGAGAAATATCCGGGCCCATGCTGGTCTCGGCCGGGTGCCGGTTCGTGCTCATCGGACATTCCGAAAGGCGTCAATATTTCGGAGAGATCGATGAAACGGTCCGCAAACGCGTCCGGGCCGCCCTGGATGCGGGCCTGATCCCGGTGGTCTGCATCGGCGAGACCGAATCCCAGCGGGATGTCGGGGAGACATTTTCCATACTTGACAAACAGCTCTCCAATGGATTAAAAAATATAGTTTTAAGTGATCCGGCAAAATGGGCCGTGGCCTACGAGCCGGTCTGGGCCATTGGAACCGGAAAAACCGCCACCAGTGGCCAGGCGCAGGAAGTGCATGCCTTTGTCCGGGAGTGGGTGGCCAAGGCCATCAGTCAAGCCACGGCGGACGGACTTCGGATCCTTTACGGCGGAAGCGTGAAACCCGGCAATATCGCCGAGCTCATGGCCATGCCCGACGTGGACGGCGCCCTTGTGGGCGGCGCGAGTCTGGATCCGGAAACCTTTGAAAAAATCATTCGATACCAAAAAAGTTGATTCAATGACGACACTGATTATCATTTTGCACGTGTTTGTATGCGTGGCACTGATCCTGATCGTCCTGCTGCAAACAGGAAAAGGCGCGGACATGGGTGCTGTTTTCGGGGGCGGAAGCAGCCAGACCCTCTTCGGGAGCACGGGAGCCTCCACGTTTTTGAGCAAGGCCACCACCATTGCCGCCGTAATTTTCATGCTGACATCCCTGGTGCTGGCCTATATCACCTCCGCGCCAAGAACCGACGGATCCATCATGACCCGGGAAAAGGCGCCCGTGGAACAAAGCATGCCGGCAGCCCAGGGGGAGGCGGAAACCCCTGCCACGCCCGAAGCCGCCGGCACCGCCCCGGCAGAAGCGCCACAATCCGTCCCACCTGCGGAAGCACCGCAGAAATGAAATCTTTCGTGCCGAAGTGGTGGAACCTGGTAGACACGCTATCTTGAGGGGGTAGTGGGGAGACCCGTGCCGGTTCAAGTCCGGCCTTCGGCACCATTAATCAATATTTGTCTCAATTTCAATAAGTTGCGGCTTTTCGCAACACCCGCTTGAAAACGTTTCTCACGCTGTTCTGGCTCATATAATCCCCGGCCTTGTGAAAAACGATCTCCACGGGTTCTCCCCTGCCCTCTTTCAGGGCTTCCCGCTTCCGGCGCACCCCCAGGCGCCCCAGGGTCTCGGCCAACGGATCCGACATATCCACGCGGCGGTTCTTTTTAAGGGTCCCTCCAGTGCTCCGCACTTGCCGGATATCCTCGAGAAATCATTCCCGGCCCGAGACTTTGACGGCATCCAACGTGACGGCCGACCAACTGGATAATGTGCCCTTGACCGGATACGCCGACACGCCGCCGTGGATTAGAAGATGGATTTACAATGTGAAAAAAAACCGACACACCCAAAGCGATAACCCCGACACCATCCGGCATATTTTAATTTTAATATATCTTTCAAAATGTTATAGTTATAGCAGGTCGGCTGATGCTGGTATGGCTCTTGCAGAAACACGAATACCCAAAAAACATGTTCTTAATTAACGGAATCCAAATCACCATGTAAACGAATGCGGCTGGCGGCGGTCAGCGTATCGACGCGCGCAACCGGTGTGCACTGTTGCAGCCGAGCCTTTTGTGAGGAAGGATCTGATTATGATTTTTTAAAACACTCGACAAGGCAGATCTGAAAAAACTGTTCGATGTTCATTTGAAGGATACCGAATGCATCGGCCCGAAACAAGTCGCAACCAACAGCCGCGGCAAGCCCGTCTATCAATTTCTGCCGTTTGAGTCGTTCGACGAAATTGACCTGTCGTATGAGAAAACGGAGTATTCGGCAAAAACCTATTTTATCCCGTTTCGCGAAAAACTCTCCACATTTCACTTTAAAAACAGCGACTGGGAACAGGAAATCGAGTACTGGAGGCACCCCCGGGTGCTCCTGGGCCTCCACCCCTGTGACATCAACGCGCTGGTCAGGCTGGACAAAGTGTTTGCAAAGGACTTTTTCCCTTACCCGTATTACAAGTCCCGCCGAGAAAATACCTACGTGATCGGCATAGACTGTACCACGCCCTGCAGCGACGGATTCTGTGCATCCCTGGGCGCCGATGTGGTGACCCATGGATTTGATTTGTTTTTAAGAGACATCGGAAACAAATATTTTGTAAAAGTGGGAACGGATCGCGGCTTTAATTTGCTCAACAAAATAACGGCGACGGATGTCTCTCCGGAAGAGAGAAAAACCTATCGAAAAAAAACCAAAGAATTCCTGGCCGGATTTACGAAGAGCCTCCGCTTTGAAAATTTGCCCAACACCCTTGATATTGAATTTATCAGGCGCGACCAGTTGTTCCGGTTATATCGAATGGGTCCAGGAAGAGATGAAAAACACTTATGGGAATTTACTGAAGCATGCCACAACCCGTTTATTTCCAGATAGAGCAACGCTACCCCGGGTCTGTTGGCCCACATTGCCGTCTCCAAGTTCGCTGACGGGGTGTCGTTGTACCGCCAGCAAAAGATCCTGGACCGGATCGGGATCGACCTTCCCCGGGCGGTGATGGCCAACTGGATGGTGCAGGCCGGACGATGCTGTGAGGGGTTGGTGGATCTTTTACAGGATGAAATCAAAAGCGGGCCTTTGATCCAGGCCGATGAATCGCCGCTCCAGGTGCTCAAGGAAGCCGGCCGGGACAATACCACCCGGTCCTATATGTGGGTCTTTCGCGGAGGGCCTCCGGAGCATCCGGCGCTGTTGTACCGCTATCACCACACCCGGTCCGGAAAACAGGCCCTGGAACTTAAGCGACTACCGGGATTATGTCCAAAGTGACGACTTTATTGGTTATGACCATCTGGATCAGAATCCGGAGATTGTGCACTTGGGGTGCTGGGCCCATGCCCGGCGCAAATTTGTCCAGGTGGTTCAGGTCCGGAAAAAACACCGATCCAAGAAAACCAATCCGAAAGGCCTTGCGGACGAGGCGTTGGACTATATCGGAAAGTTGTATCAGGTTGAAAAAGAGGCCCGGGACCGGAAATTGGAACCGGCCCAGATTTATCAGCTGCGGCAGAAAAAGACCAAACCGCTTCTGGATGAATTTAAAAACGGGCTGGACACCAAGCAGCCCCTGACACCGCCTCAGGGCCTATTGGGCAAGGCCATTGCCTATACCCTGGGCAACTGGGACAAACTGATCCGCTACCTTCAAGACGGCCGGTTAAGACCGGACAATAACCTGGTGGAAAACGCCATCCGCCCGTTCGTTTTGGGAAGAAAAGCATGGTTGTTTGCCGGAAGCCCCGACGGCGCCAAGGCCAGCGCCGCATTCTTTACCCTCATCGAAACGGCCAAAGCCAACGGCCTGGAACCCTATGCCTACCTGCGGCATGTGTTTACCATGCTGCCGTTGGTTCAAACCGAACAAGACCTGAAAAATCTTCTTCCCCGAAATATCGATCCAGACACAATCGCCGTAATCCGCTGAAACTGGAACCAAAGCCTCCCGAATCCAACGGACACGGGTGGGTGCTTCTCCCGAAGGGTGTACTTTATTAGACGCTTACAAAAAAACCGCGATTGCATGAAAGCGCTTTAACAAAAAGACTCGCATCAGACTTGTGTTAACACCTGGCGATCATCAGTTTTATATAACCTTAGCGTCCACAGAAATTGAGAATAAAAAACGCGAAAGAATAACGGTTCAGGTTAAAGAAATATGATCACACCGGTCCGAATCTCTATAAAAAAATCAAAACCCCGCGAGGTAAAAGTCTTTGAGGTACAAACCTTTGTTCCTACTACGAAAAAGAAAACAGTGGTTACCTTTGATATACGTCTGAATCAGTTGGATCAGCGCCTTTTGTCACCTGAAGAAACTGCAAAAAACGTAATCAAGTATCCAGTTCCAGTGGAAAACGGTTATCGATGATTTCAAAACTAGATAAAACTACACCGGATCCGGGATACTTCAAAAAATCGTTTTTATTTTTTCTGTCGGTGTACCCACCAACCAGATTTTAATGAACTTTTTAAACTTGGGAAATTATCGATATCATTAGCATATAAATATTGAAGAGATGGCAGTCTTCGTTGATAAAATTTCATAAAGATGTATAAAAAAGAACATGCTGTTATTATCCCAAACGCAATTATTATGTAAATCGATAAATCTTCAAAAATCTTTCGAAATAAAATTCCGGCACCTATTCCCATTCCAATCGTCAAAATACCACCAATAAATTCATACGCAGATTTCTCTAAATAGGCTTTTTTGCATTCCAGACAGCAAGGAACTACGATGGATTTTTCTTGATAGTATATCTTTTCAACTCCAATGGTGGGAAGACCAGTATAATCGCTACCTACTTTTTTACGAAGGATAAACTCGATTGAATTTTTCTTGGTATCTTTATCCTTTCTACAAAACCAACACCGTCCTGAATGACTCATATTATTTCATTGGAGTTTTAATTATTAATATTATTAAATAGTTGCCGTGAATCTCTCGATTAGGGTCACGGTTCATTGGATAGCAAAGGCAAAAATATAAAGAAATTAGCAGATAAGAAAATAAAGACCTCAACTGAATTGCCCATATTTATTTCTTGATATGTATAGAAGTAAAATCATTATTTTTAACAACATGTTCTATAACAGAAAAAATTTTGTCTGATCCTCCAGCCCAACCGAGTGCTCTTCCGTCGGACATTACCGCATAGGAAGGCGAATTCAAATTCCCATACTGAACAATGACCCAGTTATTGATGAAGTCGCTTCCAAGTTTTTTAAAAGCAATGCATGGATATCCTTCATCTTAATGCAAACATTCTCTTTTTTTCCTGAAAATATTATTGATTGATTATTTACTGTAAGAGTGCCTGTATCCGTCATAACTGCAAGTCCAGGCTTCTCCAGAGTGTCACGATACCACACCTTCTCAAATTTCTGGGGCAAGGATATTTCGCCTTGGATTGATTTCGGAGATGTAGCACAGGAAAAAAGGCTAAATATAGCTATTGCAATAAAAGGCATTGGAAAAAAAATGGTTTTCATATTCCCTCCTTTTGTTTGATAAGAATTTGCTTTTTTTAATACGGAGAGGGCTTTGAAGCGAATTGTGTTCTGCTTTTATTTGATAAGAATTTACTTTTTTGGATACGGAGAGGGCTTTGAAGCGAATTGTGTTCTTTTTTATCTACATCCCAAGATATGGAAACAATCCATCGCAGTGCCCTTCGGGCAAATGGATACCCAAATGAACATCGGTTGTCAATACGGAAATTCTCGTCAGAATACCCTTGTTTTGGCCGATTCAGGCATGGCTCGACGGAACAGCACCGGCGGGTTTTTCAAAAATTCGCATCTATGGGATAGACCGGATCGGCGACATAGGCTTCGACGGAAGGATGGGGAGCGTTGTCGTATAAAGGGGTTTCAATTTCTGGCGGGGCATGGGCGACGAGTCTTGGAGGCTGTCTGAATTCCCATAGATTCAGATGCCTCAGTATTTTTTTGACCACATCCGGATCTTCAATAAACGCAACAACGCTTATTTTTGTCTTGCACTTGGGGCAGGTCAGGGGGTCGACCTCGTTCACCCGGTTGAATAGGGTTCCCTTCGGGACATTGAAGCTCCCCGCCAAACAGCGGGGAATGCGCTCGCTATTGCGGTTCAACCGGGAAAATCTTTTGGGTCAGTCGAAACAAGGTTTTCCGGAATTGAATATCGGTTGTCTCCGGTTGCAGCAGGCAGGAGAGGATTGCATCGGATCCGGCTTCCGGCCCTTAGGTTATCCGTTCCTGGGAGAACGACGCCCGGATGATCTATAGGACCAGATTCTCCATTGATGGCTTGCCGGGGAGGTATTTCCGGGACGCAGGAAACGTTGAACACGCGTTCTATCCGCAATGCAGGCTGGCCTTCACGATTTCATTGAGCGCGTCGGCATTGCCGTAGAGCTTTTCGCTGAGTTCGTGATCCCGGTAAGATCGCAACTTTTCAATGATATGATCGATCATGTAGCCGGGGAAAACCCCCTGGGCCTGATAGTACTCTCTGTCTCTCGCCAGTTCTTCAGCGGCCTCCCAACAGGAACTCGGCAGCCGGTCGCAGGTTGCATCCTGCGCGGCATCGATCTCCACATGGCATGCGCGGGCCGTTTCAAGCATTGCCTCATTTTGGAGGCCGCAGCGTGCCGCCACCGTCAAACCGGCCAGGAGTTGGTGCACATTGGCACTGCCGTCCGGGCTACGCAGTTCGATTGTTTGCGGATTGACACCCATGGGCGGAGCGGGCCCTTCCTTGGGGTTGGCATCGGTAATCATATGGGACACCCCTTGCCAGCCGAGCGGAACCCGCACGAGCATCGAGCGATTGCGGTCTCCCCAGCAGATTTTGGTGGGTGCCTCCTGATGCGGCACCAGCCGCAGAAAAGATGTTGGCACGGTGTTGCCGAAAGCCGTCAGCGAGGGTGCCAGACGCAGCAACCCACCGATCAGTTTTCGGGCGGTGTCGTTCAGGCCCTTCTCGTCCACCAGCATATTTTGGTCGTCTTTCATCAGACGCATATGAATATGCAGACCGCTGCCGGCATGCCCAACGATGATTTTGGGCGCGAAGCTGGCCTCCAGGCCGTATTTATAGGCAACCTCCCGCACGGCCCATTTCGCCAGCACCAGCTGGTCTGCCGCGTCTTCTACAGAGGTGGGCCGGAATTCGATTTCATGCTGCACCATTTCCCAGTTGTCGTGCAAAATGTTGCCCACTTCCGCGTGTCCGTATTTGATGTCGCCGCCGATCTAGCGGATGATATGCATGGCCTCGCGGCGTATGGCCCCCCATTTGAAAAAAGGGTGTGATTCGTGATAGCCCTTCTGCTCGACGATCGGATAGATCTGATCGATTTCGGAAAAGAGATAATACTCCAACTCCCCCGTCGCTTCAAAGGTGAAGCGGACGAACGCGAGCCCGATGACCGGTGGTCAGATCTCGACGTTCATCCTGTCCAGAATCTTCTCCGCATGACTCAGCCGGTCATGAAGGACACTGTCGTCCAGTTGGTTGACCAGCTCGGAGAGCAGGGTTTCGATGCAAATCACAGCAGCCGCGATGGGGCTGAAGAAATAGTCGCCCTCAATCGATACTTTCAGGTAGTTCTCGGTCTCGTTGGTCAGGGGCGACGAAGGGCTGTCGGTGATGGCAAACACGTCGACGTTTTGCTCGCGACAGATACGGCAGGCCTCGACCGTATCCCGGGTATAGGGATTGACCCCGATGGCGATCAGCAGATCGCCGGATTCGAGCCGCGCCAGATCCTCGGCCAGGGTGTGTCCCGCCCGGCCTATCAGCGACACCCCGCTGTGGATCATCTTCATGTAGAAGCTCAAGTAAAAGGCCAGTGCATAGCTGCTGCGGAGGCCGATGATGTGAATCTCCCTGGCGTTGATAATGAGGTTTACGGCACGCGTTAACTGCAGCTCTTCGAAGGCGTCCGCCATGAGCATGACATTGCTCCACTCGTCCTGAATGACGCGCTGCAGCAAACTGGATTTGTCGCCGGCCGAAGCCGGGCCCTTTTCCAGAAATTTGCGCACCTGTTGGCTGTAGAAACGTTTGCGCTGCTGGAGATGCTGGCGAAAGAGGTTTTTCAGCCCGGGAAAACCGTTGAAACCCAATTTCTGGGCCAGACGCGTCACCGACGAGATGTTGATACCGTTTTCCTTGGCAATTTCGGAAATGGACTTGGTCGCTGTTTCGTGGGGCTCGTCGAGCATGCGTTTAAGGACAGCCAGGTTGCGCTCGGTGAACCGCATTGCATGCTCGCCGCTGCGGATGCTGAAATAGAGACGTCGAAGTTCTTCAATGCTATTGGGAGTAGAACCTTTCATCCGAGTTCTTTCCGCGAAAGGAGGGCCGCAATTTTACTGCCAGTCAATTCCGTGCAACAAACCTGAATGGCGCCCTTCCTTAAAGACTTGTCTCCGGAAGATCGTCGAGCCATCCGCCCGTGTCGGTAAGCGCGCGTACCAGCAGCCGGGAAACGTCGTCTTCGTTCCCGCTGCGGGCATGCAGTTGCTTCAGAATGAGCTTGTCACCGATCCGTCCGCAGATTTCCAACTTGCCGATATCGTGACCGATGATGTATTTGAAGCGCTTGGCATAGCCGTCGAAATACCGGCGCGCCCGGTCTACGATGGAGACCCCCTCTTTGAGGGGCACCTGAAAATGGTGTCGCACCCGGGCCACCGGCATGCATTGGTAGAGATAATAAGGATTGACGCCAATGCGCAACAGGCCGTTCATCAGGTCCACGAGGGCCTCCACCGTGTCGTTGACACCCCTGAGCAGCACGGCTTGATTGTTGACGGTGATGCCGCATCGACGCAGACGGTACACCGCTTCACGGGCCTCGGGCGTGATTTCACGGGCATGGTTAAAGTGCGTCGGCACAAAAAGGGTTTTACGCTCGCCGAAATCCCTGAGCAGCACCATAAGATCGTCGTCGAACAGGCGCAGCGGATAGCTGACCGGTACCCGGGAGCCGATCCGCACGTGGTTGAGATGGGGAATGTCGGCCAGGGCCGCCAGCATCTTTTCAAGAACCCGGTTGGGGAGCATGAACGGATCCCCACCGGATAGAATGGCGTTGGTGATTTCGGGGTGATCGGCAATATAAGCCGCCGCATTGTGAAAATTCTTGACCGTCATTTCGTTCGACAGCCCCACCATACGTTTGCGAAAGCAATGCCGACAATACATTGCGCAGTATTCGGAAGTCACCACCAAGGCGGTATAACTGTATTTGTGCAACAGTCCGTTGCCCTTGTCATGCTTGTCGTCCCCGTAAGGGTCAGCGGTGGTCTCCCCCATGGACCCGGCCACGACGAGTTCGGCGGCATCCGGAACGCACATTCGGCGGATGGGGTCTTGCGGATCATCGGGGTCCACCAGGCTCAAATAGTAGCGGGGGATATTCATGGGGTGAATATCCGTGACGTGGCGCAACTCCGCCTCTTCACGGCCGCTCAGGGGCAGGTAGGTCTTGAGCTCATCAACGGTCGTTATGTTGTTACGCAGCTCACGGCGCCAATCCAGCTCCATCCAGTTGATGCCCTGAAGCGCAGTGAAATTTTCGGTGACTTTTGTTTTTACAGCAGGTTGCATGATGCCTTACTCCTTGGTGTTCGGCGGCAAACCGCCCGGACCGCGCAGCGCCCCGGCCCTGAAGGGCGGGGCTCCCCGGTAAGGTTGGTACCTATTTCGAGACAGCTTCCCTCGACCCCGCTTTAAAAGGCGGGGCCTGCAGGAAGCGTTCCGGTCAAAATGCAAGGGGAAATTCCCCAGTCGGGTCCGTGATCGAAGTTGTGGCGGCTGCGATATACGTTTTCGGTTATGATGAGATGGAAATCGAATCTAGTACCCCACGTGTTGTAAAAAGTTTTGCAGGCGTTCGCTGCTGGGATTCCTCAACAATGTCTGGGGGTCGCCGTCCTCGGAAATCCGGCCATTGTCCATGAACAACAGCCGTGAACCCGCCTTGCTGGCGAAGCTCATTTCGTGGGTGACCACCACCATGGTGATGCCCTGCTGAGCCACCGCGATCATTACATTGAGCACCTCCTCCCGCAGTTCCGGGTCGAGCGCCGAGGTAGGCTCGTCGAACAACATGATCTTGGGATTAATGGCGAGCGCCCGGGCAATGGCCACTCGCTGCTGCTGCCCACCCGACAGTTCCGACGGATAATGATGGCTGCGGTCCGCCAGACCCACCTTCTGCAGGAGGTCTCTGGCGACGCCTCGCGCCTCCTCCCGGGACATGCGCCGCACCTTGCGGGGCCCGAAGGCCACATTATCCAGAGCGGACATGTGTGGGAACAGGTAAAAAAGCTGAAAGACCATGCCGACTTCCTGGCGCACTTCGCGAATCCGGTGCTTCTCGAGGGGCAGATGGATGCCATCGACGATCAATTCGCCGGAGCTGATCATTTCCAGCCCGTTGATGCAGCGCAGCAGCGTCGACTTTCCCGATCCCGAAGGGCCCACCAGGACGACCACTTCGCCCGGGTCGATGCTCAGATCGATGTTGTGCAGTACTTCCACCTCGCCGAAGCTTTTTCCGACGTCTTTGAACTCTATGAGTGCGCTCATACGATTTTCATCCTTCGCTCGATGAGCTTGAGAACCATGGCCAGAGCGGAGGTCATGATCAGGTAGCAAACGGCGACTGCCGTCCAGATTTCCAGGGCCCTGAAGTTGCTGGCCATGATCTCCTGTCCCTGTCGGGTCAGTTCACCGACACCGATGACGATAAACAGCGAGGTGTCTTTGAGGCTGATGATGAACTGATTGCCCAGCGGAGGAATGGCCCGCTTGAATGCAATGGGCCCAATGACGCTAGAAATCAGCTGCAGGCGGCTGATGCCCATCGCTATTCCGGCCTCGACGAGACCCCTGTTGACAGACTGCACCGCCCCACGCACGATTTCGGCCATGTAGGCCCCGGCGTTGATGATAATCGTAATGATCGCGGCGGTGAGGGAATCGAAGCGGATGCCCTTTAGGCCGGTGGTCACCTCCACCAGCATCGGCAGCGCGAAGTAGATAAACATGGCCTGAACGATGATCGGCGTGCCGCGGATCAGCTCAATGTAGCCGATGGCCGCCTTCTGGCTGACGATCGCCAAAAAGCGAAAAGAGCCGTAGCTCTCACCGCCCACCTCGCGGGTGCCGGCCAGGCGCATGAGCCCCGCCACGGTGCCGAGGGCGAGCCCCCCGAGGATGCCGATGATGGTGATGTACCATGTCAGCTTGGCACCCTCGAGCAGAGCCGGGATGGAATCGACAATATACTTGAATTCAAAGCCCATTTGAATATCTTCCCGTGGTTGCCGTGGCGAGGCGGAATATCGCTGAACAAGCGCCTTTCGCAGCTCTTCCAGGGTTGCCTGTGTTGCCGGCCGGTCGTCTGCCGGCCGGCAAGTCGGTTGCGCGCAGGCAACCCGCATTCGGGAGCGGGCATCACCCGCTGGGGCTTATTCCGGCGCCGAACCGAACCATTTCATATACAGTTTGTCGTATGCGCCGTCTTCCATCATCTCCAGCAACGCAACATTGACCTTGTCGCGCAGTTCACTACCCTGCTGAAAACCGATCCCGTAGAACGCCGCCTTGACATCGGGGCCCACCGCTTTGACGCGCCCCTGCCCGGCCGTCTTGATGTAGTATAGGACATTGGGCGTATCGTGCATGGCGGCATCCGCACCGCCGGTCACGACTTCAAGATAGGCCTGGTCGATATTCGGAAACTTGACGATTTTGGCGGTCCCCAGGGTGTTGACGTAGTCCACCGTGGCCGTTCCGGTCTTGACAGCAACTACTTTTCCTTTCAGGTCTTCGGGCCCCCGGATGTCTTTATTTTCCGCACGCACCATTACTTTGAGCCCCGCCCGGAAATAGGGATGGGAAAAGTCGATGGCCTTTTCGCGGGAAGATTTGATGAAGATCGCGGCCAGCACCACATCGAGGTTGCCTGTGGTCAATCCTGGGATCAAGCCGTTGAAATCCATGGGGATCAATTCGTATTCCAGATTCAGGCGTTTGGCGATGGCATCCCACAGTTCCACGTCGAACCCGGTATATTTACCGTCCGGGCCTTTGAATTCGAAGGGTACGAAGGCGGTATCGACTCCGACGCGCAGCTTCTCGGCATAGACCGTGCCGCCACACACCATGATCATCATTGCAGCCGCAACAATTGACAACCACTTTTTTCTAAATACTTTTTTCATCATTTTCCTCCTTTTCTCGTTTGAATGTTGCGCCGATTGTCGCCACGTAACCTATCTGCAAAGGGTTGTCAATAAAAATTGCACAAATTAATTTTGTGCAATTTTTATTGCATTCTGTTAAACCTTATGGCGCTTCCGCGCCTTGAAAGGCGGGACTCCCGATTTGGGAACGGCTCTATTTTCCTTTTCCAAGCACCTCCTCGGCACACCAATAGCCGCCCATTATCGCTCCTGAGAATCCATGCCCCGGCACGGTCCAGGCGGAAGCAAAATAAAGGTTATCAACCGGTGATTTATTCTGAATCCTCTTTCTGACGGCTTGCTTAAGACCGACTTCCACATCTGGCCAGTGACCGGATCAGACCGGTCAGGTCGCGGATGTCTTCAATCGAGGTTTGGGGACCCATGATGACAATGCGCAGGAAGCGCCTGCCTTTGAGTTCTGTGGAAGAAATGTAGAACCGCCCTTCTTCGATCAGGTGGTCCCGCACAAGAAGTTGCACTTCGTCCGGGGCGTTCAGCCTGAAGCAGAGAATATTGCTTTCGGGCCGGCAGGGGACTTCGAAGTCCGGTTGAGCAGCGAGGTAATCGTAGGCTTCCAGGGCCAGGCCGGACTGCCGGTCCAGGTAGGTTTCAATCCCTTTTTCTCCCATGGCTGCCAGAGCCATGTAAAATTTAAGACCCAACCCCGACTTGGTGCATTCCACGGTCTGCTGGATAAAATCGAAACCCGGCTGCTTTTTATCGTGGAACAAGTAGCTCGCTTTGTGCTCGAAGGTATGGTCGAGGGTTCGGGCGTCTTTGACCAGCAGACAGGCGCACACAGTCGGTGTTCTCAGCATCTTGTGGGCATCGAGGATAACGGAATCCGCCTTATGGATGCCGGCGAGGTATTTGCGGTTTTTCCTGGAGAAAAGGGCGCTGGCGCCATGGGCCCCATCCACATGCAGCCAGATACCTTTTGCGTTGCAGAAGTCGGCAATCTGCTCGATGGGATCGTAGAGCCCGGTCCCGGTGGAGCAGGCATTGGCCACCAGGGCCATGATTCTTTTCTTCTGTGCGGCCGCTTCCCGGAAAGCACTCTCAAGCCCCGACACGCGCACTCTTCCGCAATCATCGGTTTCAAGGCCGATGACGTTGTGCTCGCCGATGCCGATCATCCCGGCCGCCTTAGCCACCGAATAATGGGACGTTTCCGGGGCAAGCACCGCCAGGTCCGGCGGCATGCCGGATGCCTTGATACCAGGATCCAGCCGGTTCCGAGCCGTCAGAAGCGCCGTCAGGTTCGCAAGGGACCCGCCGTGGGTCAGCACTCCGCCGCCATGTTTAACGGTCAGCCGCCGCTCGATATCCTCGGGCATCGTTTCCCAGCCAATCTTGGAAAGGAGCAGGTTGACCATGAAAAATTCGATCGCCGCCGCAGCCGGCCCCATTTCGTAAATTGCCATGGCGTTGTTGGTAAATCCGTCAATCAAGCCACCCAGGGCCCCTGTGGGGTGGGGCACCCCCACCTGATGTGCCAGATACCCGGGATGGTGCAGGCGCGTGGTGTTGTCCAGGTAAGTTTCAAGGAAGTCGTCAAGGGTTTCCCCTGAAAGGTCACCATTGCGCAGATGTTCAGCAAGTCTGAGTTTTTCGTGGAGTTCTCGAATGGAGCGCTGGCGGATGACCGGCTTTTCCCCCCGCCGGCTCTGTTGCAGATAGACATGGAGCTTGGAAATGACGCTGTTTGCATCGTTAACAAACGTCATGGGCTGTCCTCCCTGGGTTTTCCCATCCGATCATGGTTGTTTTTCTCTCCCTGCCGGGGCCGGTTTGGCCGAAATCTTCCGGTTTGCGTATCACCCGGCGACAGGGAATAATGAACGGGATCGGGTTTTTATCGACCGCGCTGCCCGCGACACGTGTCTCACCCGGCATTGCGATGCGGTCCGCGATATCCTGGCAAGTCAATACTGTGTCGAAGCAATCACCTTCAAGGCCCCACGGACTTTTATCAGAAAATTGGTCCCCTTGTCATGGAGATACAAAGGCACCGATTCCGGCAGGCTTCCAAAAGGAAAGAGTGGAGCCCCGCCCTGAAGGGCGGGGCTTTCCGGTAAGGAATTTCCCTGTTTTTTGAGAGATTCCCTCGACCCCGCCTTAAAAGGTGGGTCTTGCGGGAAGCGTTCCGGTCAATACGTAAAAACCACCATATTCAGGGGACGGAAGAATGCACGCTGCGAAAAAACCCTATCCTTGATTGAGAATACGTTCGACAGCGTTTCGAGAATCGCGGCTTGACGCGTCGGCAGCGATCAGGTCGATTTCAGACGGGGAGGATGCGCCCAAACCCAGCGCGGCCGCCCTGGCAATCTGTTCCTGTTCAAATATCCTGGTGTTCATAATCTGTGCGTTACTGTCCAGGTGCTTCAACGCCGCAAGACCGACCGCATCGATGGCCACCCGGTCTGCGGACGCCAGAAAAAGATTGCCTTTAGCTCTTTTACCGGTCATGGGTCCGCCGTCCACAAAAGCATCGATACCGTCCAGGACGACGAGGTCCGGTTTGAAGGGGGCATTGATCTCGGCGATCATCCTGCGCTGATGCGGGGACCCATGCAGCTCCGACATGTAGTCATATCCGTGGCGAGAGGTGGGTACGACGCCCACGTGCAGCTTCAGCGACATGGTGAACACGCCGCCGTATTGATGGGTCTTCAGGCAGCAGGTGGAAACCAGGCAGTCGGCTTCCAGAACCGGGCGTGCCACGCGAAAGCCGTTTTTCCAGTGGGATTCAGGGGCATCGACTTTGACCCAGTCCTTTTCCGCCAGTTCGTCGAAATCGATGATCTTGACATTGAGTGCATCCATCAGGGGCACGACGCCCTTCGCCGCCATGACCGTCCGGGTCGGCGGATAGCTGCGCTCGCCGAGGCGGATGGATTTGGCCCCCATGTCCCAGAGTTTTTTGACGAGGGCCGTCAGTGTGTCGTTATGGGTAGAGCCCGGAGCCTCGTCGGCCGTGTTGAAGTTGGGCTTGATCAATACATCTTTGTTTTTGACCGGGTTGATCCCCAGCGCGTCGATGGATTGCGCCACCCCCGCTTCACGGTCCCGGGTATGAACGAAAGAAACGCGGCTTTTTTTCATTGTCCCCATACTCGGCCCTCCCTTTACTCCCAGCAGCAGGGTGCCGCCCGCCACACCGGTGTACTTGATGAATTGCCTGCGGCTGATCCCCGGTGCCGGCGTGGGCCGGGCAGCATCCATTTTTTCGTCATTTTTTTTCATATCTGCTTTTGTGAGGGTTGTCTTTTTCTTCCAGGGTTTGATCTTCTTTTACGGTTCGATCTTCGTGCCCAGGATTTCTAGGAATTTGGCCAGCCATTCCGGGTGTGCGGGCCATGCGGGCGCGGTGACGAGGTTGCCGTCCACCTGGGCCCGATCCACGGCAATATCCGCGTAAGTGCCGCCGGCAAGGGTCACGTCCGGCCCCACGGCGGGATAGGACGAGCACGTTTTGCCTTTGAGCACACCGGCCGCGGCCAGCACCTGGGCGCCATGGCAGATGGCCGCAATGGGCTTGCCGGCCTCGGCGAAATGCCGGACCATTTTCAGCACGGTTTCATTGAGCCGGATATACTCCGGCGCCCGCCCGCCGGGGATGACCAGGGCATCGTAGTCTTCGGCCCTTACCTCGTCGAAAGAAGCATTGACGGTAAAATTATGCCCGGGTTTTTCGCTATAGGTCTGGTCCCCCTCGAAATCATGCACGGCGGTTCGGACGCGCTCGCCCGCTTTCTTATCCGGGCAGACGGCGTCGACCTTGTGTCCGACCATCATCAGCGCCTGAAAGGGAACCATTGCCTCGTAGTCTTCCACGAAGTCGCCCACAAGCATCAGGATTTTCTTTGCACTCATGCCAACCTCCTTTTTGTTTTTCGGTTTTTTGCCAAAGCGTTGATCCCGACGGCCGCGTGTCTTATTTTAACAACAAATATGGCACGTTGAAATGTTCTTGTGCATAAATGAAAGAATAACCGCGATAAAGAATTTGGCAAGGCCTCAGGCGGCCGTTGCCTGGCGTCAGGGAGGTGAAGCAGATGCCGGACAACATGAAAAACAGAATGGCCATCACCCCGGAGGCGCTCGAGGAACTGCTCGAAAGCAGCCTTCTGTACCTGGTGGAATTAAAAGCCGGGGAACTCGAGGATATTGAAGCGGCCTTGAGACGGATCGACAACGGCGAATACGGCCGGTGCATGGACTGCGGCCGCTGGATCCGGCCCGCCCGACTTGAAGTGATGCCTTACTCCGTGCGATGTCGCCGGTGCCAGGAGGCGCACGAACGGATCCGGACTGTTTAATAAGAAAGTGGCATGTTCGCGGTCTTTTTTTCCCTTATGACCGCAATGAGCTGGACCGGCAGCGGGATCATCAATGAGTTCCTCACGAGCCGGATCGATATTCTTTGATTAAACAGCGTCTCAAAGAGAAGGATCCGTGATCAGGCGAAGCGTCGCCTGTTCCAACCGGCTTTGAAAGGGCATTGTTGCGTCCACCATAATGGCGCGTGAAAACCGGAAAAGCCTTTCTTGAACACTCTTTGAAAGCCAGCGATATGCTTCGTTCCACGCATTCTTGGCATCTTCGGCCCCTTTTATGCCGCTTGAAGTCATGACTCCGATGGGGACAAGGACTTTTACAAAGGCGGCAAGGGCCAACTTCCTCTTTGCGGGGTCGTCGCATACCATGGACCAGAGGCGGCGTTCCTCATCGGTGTCGATGATTAAATGGCGCATCAAAGCCAGTTGACTATGGCCGAGCCCGATTCCGGCCAGATAGGTGACCACGTCACCGTCTTTGACCGCCACAGAAAGCAGATAAACACATTGCTGCAAAAGGGCCTGATCCAACCCCCGGCGTAAACCGGCTTCCTGGAGCCTCACGGTATATCGAAAGGTGTAAAACTCGGGGGTGCCATGGAGCAGGGCGTGGCCGATTTCATGGTGCAATATACCCTGAAGGACGGCATCGGGCATATGTCGAACCCTTTCTTGACAGATATGGATCCTCGGATATCCCCTCCATGCTTCATGGGTCGCTAAAAATCCCGTGTCTTCGATTGTGCCGACCCCAAGCGCTTCTTTTTCCTGCCTATAAAAGCACTGTAACTCCTCCACGGTTTTCCAGATCGTCACGCTCATAAAAGGAGGTGTAGAAACGCCGTCATTTCGCTCCAGAACCTCGGTCGACCACTTTCGAACTTGGGTTACGAAAGCGTCATGCACACTTTCGTCGGATTGTATTTCTATTCGGGTGTTCATCCTTCAACGGATCCCATGAAAAGCGCTATTGGTTGATGGCTGCAGTTAAAAAGTGAATCAAAAAATTCATGTCACTATTCGTTTGAGCGCCTGGGGCTCCCCTGAAATCCTTGAAAGCATTTTCCCTTTTCCAATGCGCCTATTATGGCAAATAAATCGGCCATTCACATGATCCTTCACCGTACCTGCTTTTATTGACTTGAAAAGGGAAACAATGAGGATAGAAAAAAGAACACACTATTTCATGGGGGTCGTCGTAATTCGGGCCATGCGGCGATACAGGGTACTGAGACTGATGCCCAGCGCTTTGGCGACTTGTTTTTTCCCCTTGGTGCTATGTCCGAAGATTTCAAGGGTCTTTCGGATTCTTTCCTGTTCTGTCTGGGCCAGGGTCTCCTCGTGTTGAGGCTTCGCCTCCTCGAATTTTCGAATTGTCGGGGGTAGATCTTCTATCTCGACGGGGCGACCCCGAACCAGGTTCATGGCGTATTCCACCATGTTTTTCAACTCCCGCACATTCCCGGGCCAGGAATAGTTCTGGAGGTGATGTACGGTTTTCTTGGTGAATCCTAGGAAATCTGGGTTCGGGATGGTTTTTCGCAATTGCAGGATGAAATATTCAATCAGCAGGGGTATATCTTCCGTCCGATCTTTCAATGGGGGAACCACTAAGGGAATGACCATCAGGCGGTAGTACAAGTCGGGCAGAAACTGGTTCTCGCTGACAGCTTTATCAAGATCCACGTTCGTGGCAGCGATTACCCGCACATCGACATCCATCTTCCTGTTATCCCCTAAGCGCTGGACCTGTCTTTCCTCGAGTATACGCAATATCTTGGTTTGATTTGTTAAGGAGAGACGGCCGACCTCGTCGAGGAATAGGGTGCCTTTATGGGCTGCATGAAATGTACCGGTTCTTCCTTTTTTGTCCGCACCGGTGAATGCGCCAGGTGCATATCCGAAAACCTCGCTTTCGAACAAAGTGTCCGGTATGGCGGCACAGTTGATGGTTTCGAAAGGTCCGGACCAACGGGGGCTGGATTGGTGGATGAACTGGGCCACCAGTTCCTTGCCCGCTCCCGTTTCCCCGATCAAAAGTATGGTAGAATCCCCTTCTGCCACGCAAACAGCCTGTTGTTTGAGTGCAGCCATGGCTGTGGACGTTCCCACAATGGTGGTTATCTTCGGAACGGAAAGCGGACAGTCGGACCAGAACTGTCCGCTTTTTTTATGGTTTACAAACACGAAGAGCCGGCCTGCCGGACTGTCACCATCAGAGATGAGATACCCCGGGTTCTGATCGGTCATTTGATTGGTCAGATGAAGCGGCGGCCTCTCTGCAAAAGCCGACTTTCTCGCCTTCCTCTGCAGCTTCATGCCTCCCGATGCGATCAAATGCTCAGCCCGCTGATTCATTGTCCAAGGTTCCTGTTGCGGAGAGGTCAACAAGAGACCTTCGTCAAATGCGTCCAAAAAGCGGCGGGTACCGGCATGAGTCAGAAACTGTTTTACATCGAGGCCTTCCGCATCCCAAACGTAATCCAGCTTCCGGGATAACTGCATGAGCAGGGAAGAGCGTTCGATCATTACCTTCCGCTGCTCCTCGGAAAATCCCAGAAAGCCGATCAGTCCCTTAATGCGTTCTCCCTTGGCAATGGGCCAGCACATCACCATAGAATAAGGGCAGAGATCCCGGTATTCACAACGATAACATTGCCGAGTGTACCGGGGCTGGGTGACCACCTGGCTGTCGCCGTGATGGAGAGTGACGTCCACGTATGAGTCCCTAGGCCTTTTTGTCCCGATATTAGGCCGATATGGGCCGGTTCCCGCCAATGCCATCATGCATTGATCCACGAAGAAAACGTCAACGCCCAACGTGAACCGGATCAGGTCGGACAGAACCTGGAGGTTTTTCTGGTGTCCGCTCAGATCGCTCATATCCCCCTCTGCTGGCTGTTATTCGTAGACTATATGGAAATCGTATACTCCACAGGAACATTTGTCAAAAAGAGAATTTTAGCAGGAATTTTCTGACAATTCTCATCCGGCGCCAACTTTACAGGTGGCTGTACGACGCCACCACTCGCCCTCTTTCTATCGTCCTTCCTCATAACATGCTGATTTACAAGGATTATTAATCTATGGTCCCGGCGAAGTAAATTTTTTACTCGCTACGGCATGATCTTTGCTTCCTTTTACAAGCATCATCGGGGTAAATAATTCCCACTACAAAAATTGCCTTTAACCGGACAGATCTTCAGGAGATGGTCCGTCCATTTGCCCCTTTAAATATAAGAATTAACCAGAAAGGAGAAAAGCATGATTCATGAGGAATACTACAAACTATTGAGCCCGGAACACAAATACACCCAGGCATTCTGTACCGACGACGAGATCCGGATGGCCGACACCATCCGTCAGTTCGTAAATAAGGAGGTGATGCCGCGAAGACACGACCTTGAAGGGGGGTGGCACAGGGATGAAAAATTGGCAGTAGAAACCCAGCATCATCTGTACAAACGAATGGTGGAAATGGGATTGACCAAAAGCAACCTGCCCGAAACGTACGACGGCCTGGGGCTTTCTCCGGTCGTCCGACAAATGATCAATGAAGAACTGGCCCGGGGCGATATCGGAATTGCGACGATGGTCGGCAAGATCCACTGGATCGTTTCTTTCATGCTGGCGGCCGAACGGGACGACCTGCTCAAGGAATTCGCTCCGTACATTGTGGGCGAGGAATCTTGGACGGCTTGCGTCGCCATCACCGAACCGGCCGGTGGTGCCAACATAGAAGATCCAGCCCAAGAGTTCCGTACGATCCGTACTATTGCCCGGGAGGATGGCGGGGACTATGTGATCAAGGGGCATAAGATCTGGCCCGGCCCTGCGGGGCCCTTGAACCGCTTTCAGAGTGCGGATTTAGCCGGGCATCTGGGCTACTGGACGGTCTGCACCACCGATCCTGCACTGGGCCCGGAAGGTGTCGCCCTGATCCATATACCACCGGACGCCAAGGGCATCAGCTTTTCCAAGCCGTATGAAAAAATGGGTTTCTGCTGGTCGGACGAAAACGTGGATATCTTTTTCGATGATGTGCGCGTTCCCAAAAAGTACCGCATCGACACCGAACCGGGACAGGGTGCCCAAATCGTCAAGGCTTACGTGATCGGCCTGGGACGACTGGCCGGGGCGGCGCGCCTGACCGGGCTGAGCCAAGCCGTGTTCGAGATCGTGCTGAATTCGGCCAAGCATCGGGAAATCGTCGGTCAACCCATGCGGGAACGTTCCCTGTTCGCCCATCATCTTGCCGAAATGTACCGCAATATCGATCTAGCAAGGCAGTATTATCTCAGCATAACATGGCAGGTAACCCGCCCGGAAATTTATGGTGCCCTATGGTCGCCCGAAATGATCGCTAAATATTCCGCAGCCCGATCTTTCGCTGGCGACTGCGCCAAATTCTGCTGTAACACCGGGATGGAAATGATGGGATCGTATGGGTATGCGTATGAGTTCCACTTGGAAAAGTACATGCGCGACTATAAAATCGTGCAAATGTGGCTCGGCGGCGCACATCGTGATCGCCTGGATATCGCCCAGGGACTGTACGGGCCTTTCAAGTGGGGTGGCTTCGAGGAATGGGAGAAAAAACAGAAGCTCAGTGGATGAAAGGAAAAGCCATGTGGGAGCAAGTCAGGGAACTCATGGTGGGGGCCTGTGATCTTCACATTCATTCCGGACCGGACGTGGGCTCCCGCCAGCAGAGCATCTTCGAGATCACCCGGGATGCGGCCGAAGCAGGTATGCAAGCCCTTTGCATCAAGGATCACAACACGATCACTGCAGACAGGGCCGCATTAGTCCGGGAGGTGCTCGGAAATGAGGTTGTCGTTCTGGGTGCGATTGTGCTCAATCATGCAGTGGGGGGATGGAACGTCGAAGCAGTGGAAAAGGCCTTGGCCATGGGAACAAAGGTCATATTCATGCCAAGTATGGATGCCTGTCTGACCATTGAGAAGGTTCACGTCACCAGAGATACCCCCTGGCTTGCGCCTTTCGTAAAACGAAAGAACCCCCGGGAAGGGCTGACGGTCCTGGATCGCTGGCCGAACGGCAATAAAATCCGACATGAGGTTGAGGAAATTCTCCGCCTGATCGCGGAAAAGGATGCGGTACTGGATACCTGCCACCTGGGTGCCCACGAATGCAGGCTCCTCATTCATGCGGCCCGCAAAGCCAAGGTGGAGCGAATTATCGTCACCCATCCCAACTGCAGCGTAAATCCCATGAGCATCGAAGAGCAACAGGAATTCGCCCGAAAGGGAGCCTATATCAGCTATGCATTCCTGCCCTGTCTGCCTTTGTTCGATCGGCAGCATCCTGCCGAAATCGCAAAAATGATGAAAGCGGTGGGGCCGGAGAGGTGCCTGTTGTTTTCCGACTTCGGTCAGGTGGTCAACCCGCCATCCGTGGAAGGTTACAAGATGTTTCTATCGAACCTACTGGCGGTGGGCATGAAACCGGAGGATCTGAAAATGGCGGCTGCGGAAAACCCGGTTCGTTTGCTCAGTATGGACTGATCAGACGGCCCGATAACTTGTTGCATTTATTGCTTTTCAATCAAATGTTTTGTCACAGAAAGGAAGAAAAAATGAAATTACGACTTCTCGATTATGGCGCCCTGACGGCGGATTTGGGTTGGACCATCGAAGCGGCCGGTGTCTCAACGCATAGCAATTCAACGCCGGAATCACCGCGTCGAGACTTTCAGATGGTCGGTGCGTTGTTCGAACACCCCAAGCACGGTCTCATCTTATACGAGGCCGGCCCTGCCCCCAACTGGGAGGAACTCTGGCCTGCCCCGGTAAAAGAAGTCTTCGGCATAACGCGATACGGTGATGAAAACCGCTTGGACAACCTGCTCAAGGCTGCCGGGTACAGTGTAAACGATGTCAATGCTGTTGTCATCGGCCATGCCCATTTGGATCACGCCGGCGGGCTTGAATTTTTCCGTGGCCTTGACGTGCCCATTTATTGTCATGAAGAGGAAATCAAATACGCCTTTTACGCAATCGCCACCAAGCAGGATTTCGGGGCATATCTGCCCCACTATGTGGATAGCGTCTTCAACTGGAAACCAGTATACGGAAATGAATGTGAACTCTTTGAGGGTATCACCGTATACAACACCCCAGGACACACTCCGGGTATGCTCTCGCTGAAGGCCGATTTGGGGAACGGGGAGTCCTACCTTTTCACCTCCGATACCATGTTTTTTAAAGAGAACTGGGAAGGCGAACAGGCACCCGGTTGGCTCATCCGAGACATGGGGGGGTGGTATAAGAGCCTCGACAAACTCAAAAGAATCGCGGCTCTAAACAACTGCAGCGTTATCTTGGGACACGACAAGGAAGTCTTCGACGAACACGCCAAAAAAGGACTGATCGGATAGACAACCCGGGTCCGGGTCGCCGCCGTTTAGGGCAGCGCTTTCCGATCAATATTTTCAATGTATGCGGCCGGGTATAAAACCCGGCCCTACATTATGACGGTGTAGGGTGGTGTTTTGCGTCCCTCTGGAACCAGCGATCATCCCGCGACGGAGTGAAAAATTTCTATTCTACACGGCGGCTCCCATTTCTTCCATGGTTCGATCTTTTTTTGCCCAGAGGGCGTTGACCCACCGCTGAAACCGTTCCCGGTATTCCGGGTCCTGAAGGTAATCCCCCAGGAATTCTTTCGGCACCGGCAGGGATTCCACGTTGACCTTGACCTCGCGGATCTTTCCCGACAAAAACGCCCAGAAGGATTTCGGTCCGCCGGGATAAACGATGGTGACGTTTAAAATGTCATTAAGCCGGTCCCCCAGGACCGCCAGCACGAAGGCAATCCCGCCGGCCCTGGGCTTGAGGAGGTGCTTGAAAGGAGATCCCTGTTTCCGGTGCTTGGCGTCGCTGAAGCGCGTCCCTTCCACAAAGATCATGATGGAAATGGGGATCGTCTTGAATTTTTCACACGCCTTCCGGGTCGCTTCCAGGTCTCTGCCTTTCAGGTGGGGGTGCTTTTCCAGGAAGGCGGCGGAATAGCGTTTCATGAACGGCATATCGAGGGCCCACCAGACCTGGCCCATGACCGGAAACCAGATCAACGCCTTTTTTAGAAAAAATTTCAGAAAAGGAATTTTCCGGAAAAATACCTTTTGCAGCACCAAAATGTCCGTCCAGGACTGGTGATTGCAAAGTACCAGGTACCACCTGTTCGGATCCAGACCCTCCACCCCGGTGACATCCAGTCGGACCCGCTGGATTGCCGCCATGTTCAGGTTGTTGATCCATATCCAGCCGTCGGCGACGGCGGTCAACATGCGGCTGCAGATTTTCCGCCAGAATCCCAAGGGGATGATGAGTTTCAGGAAGGTCACGGCAAACAAGGGGATCGACCACAAAACGGTATTCAAACCCAGTAAAAGCGCGGACAGGGCGCCGGTGACGGGGGAGAGTAAAACGGGAGACATTTTTTGACCTAAAACCGCATCCGGACCCGGTAGGTCAGTGTCACTTCTTTATCTTCGGGGACCGGGATCCGGAATTTCGCGGCAAAAGCATCGGATTTTTCATGGTCATGGGACGCATCCAGCATTCTCCAGTCGCCGGGAATCGGTTCGATGACGCGGACCGTGACGTCTTCTTTCTTATGATTCCGCAGAGATATTTCAAAGGCCGCCTCGTATGTATCCGAAGCCAATTTTTTCCAGTCGGTCTGCTTTCTGGAGCCCACCACGTCGAAGGCTTCGCCGAGCTTGATTCGGATTTTTTCATCCTTGGGGGTATGATCGATACGGTCTTCTCCGATGAACTGCAGGCCGCCTTCACTGTCGTGCTTATAGACCCGGACGACGCCTTTGGGAAGCGGCATGCCCATGTGATTTTCTTTTCGATTTTCGATTTGCACGAAGACGCCGACTTTCTGCGTGTCCTGCCCTCCCCTGCGCCCGTAGTAGAAATATTTTGTTCCCTGAAGGATCAGTTCCTTTTTCACCGGAACGGTTTCCGCGGTGAAAAGACGAATCTGTTTGGTCTGGTTGTTCTTGATGGTGGAGGCGCGCTGGAGGGTGTAGATGTGATATTCGAAAAACGCCTCTTCCTTGAATTGCGGTGGTTCGGGCGCGGCGGCCAGCTGCGTTTTGCGCCGCATACGTTCTTCATCCAACCGCTGATCTTGCACACGGTTGACATCGCCGGCGACGAGCTTGAGTTCGGCCTCCGGATAGGTCGTCCCGCTTTGGTTGTCGACGGTCACCCATCCGGAAAGATCCGATCGATCATCCGTTGCATTCAGTGTCATCACGTAGTCCGCCCGCCAGGTAATCCCTTCCGTGAGGTAGGTGGCTTCGATTTTCTGCATGGGCAGCGTATTTTTAAGAAGCCAGACCAGGGTGGGCTTGGAGATGAGATTTTCCGGGACGCCGGGAAAAAGGATCCGTCCGGGATGACCGAAAGTGATGGTATCCCCGATCTGAAAAATGGGCCCGCCGTTGTTGGAAAGCAGCGTTGCCGTAACCATTTCTTCTCTTTCGGTGTACGGATTTTTGGAATACAACCGGACCTCTTTTCCCACATATTTATCGAGAAGTTTTTGGGGATTTAAAAGGTCATATTCATAGTTTTGTTCCAGGACGGAGAGGCTTTCGGGATCCACGAGGGATTTAATATGAACGGTGGACGGGATGATCTTTGCCGCCACGTCCATAAACCGCAGTTCCCGGGTTCCCGGAGTCAGTGAAATCTCCCGCTGGTCTTTCACAAGGCCGAGATTGACATTGTAGATGGTCACCGCAACCCCTGTCTGATCGGAAAGGTCGCTGGATGACGGATTCGTTTCCGGTGTGCCTGCAAAGACCGGCGGGGCGCCTTTCCCCCAATATCCCCACAAAAGGATAACGCAGGCAAGAACTCCGACGGCATGGATGGCATGTTTATTCATAAAGGCTCCCTTTCTTTTCCCCATTACGATGATAAGATCAGGGCGGCGAATCCCCGTAATAGCTTCTATACCAGGCCACGAACCGCCGAATCCCCTCTTCGAGGGGGGTTTTCGGCGTGAACCCCACGTCGGCCGCGAGATCGTCGATATCGGCATACGTCGCCGGCACATCTCCGGGCTGGAGATCCATGAAGATTTTTTCCGCTTTCTTCCCCAGGGCGGCCTCGATGGCGGCGATGAAATCCATGAGGGAAACCGGGTTGTTGTTGCCGATGTTGTAAAGCCGGTACGGGGCTTTCGAGGTCCCGGGGTCCGGGGCGTCTCCGTTCCAGTCCGGGTCGGGTTCCGGAACGCGCTGCATGACCCGGAAAACCCCTTCGACAATGTCGTCGATGTAGGTGAAGTCCCGCTGCATCTTCCCGTGATTGAACACCTGGATAGGTTTTTCTTCCAGGATGGCCCGGGTGAAGAGAAAAAGGGCCATGTCGGGCCTTCCCCAGGGGCCGTACACCGTGAAAAACCGCAATCCCGTGGCGGGGATCCTGTAAAGATGGCTGTACGTATGGGCCATCAGTTCATTGGCTTTCTTTGTGGCGGCATACAGGGAAACCGGATGGTCCACATTGTCGTGCACGCTGAAGGGCATGCGGGTGTTGGCCCCGTAAACGGAACTCGAAGACGCAAAGACCAGATGTCCGACACCCTGGTGCCGGCAGCACTCCAGGAGATTCACGAATCCCACGAGGTTCGATTCCACATACGCATGGGGATGGGTAAGGGAATAGCGGACCCCCGCCTGGGCCGCAAGGTTCACTACCACGTCGTATTGTTCCTTTTGAAAAAGGGTCTCAAGACCCTTTTTGTCCGACAGATCGATCTTGAAGAAAGAAAACCGCGGATGGTTCCGGAGCTGTTCCAGGCGCGCCGCCTTGAGCCGGATGTCATAATAGGCATTGAGGTTGTCGATGCCGGTGACCCGCCACCCTTCCCGGGAGAGCCGATCCGAAAGATGGTAGCCGATGAATCCGGCCGCACCGGTGACGAGCGCGCGCTTTGTCTGCATGGGTCTATTCCTTTCCGGGCCGGCGCCGAATCAGGATGCCGGCGGATTTTCCGTGTACCATTCGAGGGTTTGTTCGAGTCCGGCGTCGAACCGGCAGCCGGCCTGAAAGCCGAGGTCTTCGGCGGCGCAGCGCACATCCGCAAGGGATTCCCGGATATCCCCGTCCCGGTGCGGGGCGAACTCCGGTTCGACGGCAAGATTCAGACGCGCCTTCACGGCCTTCCACAGGTCCAGGATGCGGACGAAATGCCCTGTACCCACGTTATAGACATTCCCTGGCGCGGTTTCGGCGCTTGCGGCAAGCAAGTTTGCGGTGACCACGTCCTTTACGAATACGAAATCCCGGTATTGGGCGCCGTCTCCGTAAATCACCGGGGCTTTTCCCTGTATCCCCCGGCTGAGAAAAATGGAGATGACCCCCGAGTACGGGGAAGAAGGATCCTGCCGGGGGCCGTAGACATTGAAATAGCGCAGGCTCACGGTGTTCAGGCCGTACAATTCGGTGTAAAGGCGGGCATAATATTCCCCGGCCAGTTTATGCACGGCATACGGACTTTTGGGCATGGGCGGCATTTCCTCGGACTTGGGCAATCCGGGGGCATCCCCGTAAACCGCACAGGAACTGGCCAAAACCGCTTTTCGAACACCGTTTTTTCTGGCCGCCTCCAGGACGCGCAGCGTCCCCAAATCATTGATTTCGGCGCTTTCCACGGGATCCTGAACGGTTTTGACCACCGACACCACGGCCGCCTGATGAAAAACCACTCCGCAGTCCTTTGCCGCCGCGTCCAGAAGGCGGGCATCCCGGATGTCTCCATGGAAAAAGGTGATGCGATCCCGGACGGGGTCCAGGTTCTCGAGACGGCCGGTGGACAGATCGTCGAGGACATTCACCGCGCATCCCGTTTCCAGGAGGGCTTCAACCAGGTGGGAACCGATGAATCCGGCCCCGCCGGTGACAAGCGCCTGTCGATATTCCATAAAATCGTGTCCCTTGCTCTTTTTGATGCCGAAAGGTTGCGTCCTGTGGATTCCTGCTTGACCGATTCCCCTTTTTTAAATATCCCTTCAGGGACAAACCCGTCAAGGATGTTTCATCCATCCTTTCGCGCCTTGCATCCGGTGCGGGTTTGAATTAGAACCATCCGGCGGATCATTTCAGCCGTTGACTTTCGAAAGCGTTCTTTTTAATCTGTCGATCATCGCATCAATAACCGAAACATCCGGCCTTTTTCTTTGAATGATGCAAGCACACGTGGAAATACGGCTCTATGCGAGCCTCAAACCGAAAACCCCTGAAAACGCGGATCGGTTTCCCATCTCCCCCGGAATGACAGTGGGAGAGATTATCCGAACATTGGGGGTTTCCGATGCGGAAGCCAAGCTCATCTTCATTAACGGGGTCAAGGGAACTCCTGACTCCACTTTGAACGGCGGGGAACGGATCGCCATCTTCCCCCCGGTGGGAGGGGGATAATGACCGCTTCCCTTCGTATTCCAAGGAATCTGATAAAAGGGGTATCCGCGTGAGGGATCTGTTCCAGGAAACCCATATCAATTCCATGAAGTTGAGCAACCGGTTCATCCGATCGGCCACATGGGTGGGAATGGCGGAACAAGACGGGACGTGCACCCGGCGACTCGTCAACCTCATGAAGAAACTCGCCGAGGGGGGTGTGGGCCTGATCATCACGGGACACGCCTACGTCCACCGAAACGGGCAAGCCGGCCCCTGGCAGTTGGGCGCTTACGCCGATCATCTTCTTCCAGGCCTCACCCAGATGACCGACGCCGTACACAAAAAGGGCGGCGTGATCGTCCTGCAGCTCGCCCATGCCGGCATGTTCGCCGATCCACGACTCATCGGTGAAAGGCCCATCGGGCCGTCGGATGTCACCGGATATAAGACTACCCCGCCCCTGGAGATGACGCCCCCCCAAATCAGAACCATGATCCGGACCTTCGGCATGGCGGCCAAACGCGCCCAAAAGGCCGGATTTGACGGGATCCAGCTTCATGCGGCCCACGGCTACCTGTTGAGTCAATTTCTGTCCCCGGCCTTCAACCGGCGCAAGGACAAATACGGCGGGAATCGGGCCAAACGGACCTTTTTTCTCCTGGAAATGCTCGGGGAAATCCGGGATCGCGTGGGGGGGGATTTCCCGGTTATGGTCAAGATCAACACCTCGGATTTTCTCGAGGGCGGCCTGGTCCTCGAAGACGCCCTGGAGGTGGGCATGCGCCTCCAGGAAGAGGGTATCGACGCCATTGAACTGAGCGGGGGTACCGGTGCTTCCGGCAGGATGCGCCCGGTGCGCACCCAAATCAACACGCCGGAAGATGAAGCCTATTTCAAGGACGCCGGAGCGGCGTTCAAGGAGCGTCTGAAGATTCCCATTTTCCTGGTGGGGGGGATCCGCTCGTATCCCGTGGCCGAGCGGATTCTACAAGACGGCATTGCGGATTACATCTCGCTGAGCCGCCCCCTGATCCGGGAGCCGGATTTGATCAGACGCTGGCGGTCGGGGGATCGCCGAAAAGCCGCCTGCGTGTCGTGCAACCGGTGCTTCATCCCCATTCGAAACGGGAAAGGGGTATACTGCGTGGCGGAACAGGAGTTAAAAGCAGCGAAAAAACGCGCCCCCACAAAAAAGGAACAGGAAAAAATCTCATGACAAGCGATTCCATCGAACCGGCCACCCCTGGCGAACTCCTGGAAATATCCGGATATTACTGGAAGACGTGCACCCTCCATGCCGCGGTGAAGCTCGACGTTTTCACCCGCATCGGGAAAGAAGAAAAACGCGCGGATGTGTTGGCATCCGAAATCGGGGCCGATGAAAGAGCACTGACCTTTCTTCTCAACGCCCTTTCCGCCATGGGGCTTTTACAAAAAAACCAGGAGGCCTACGCAAACACCGAAACCGCAGTGAAATTCCTTTCCAAGGCATCGGAAGCCTACATCGGCTATATGATCCTGCATCATCATCATCTTTTCGAATCCTGGGGCAGGCTGGATCGATCGGTCTTGACCGGAAAACCCGTGCGGGAAAGGGCGTCCACCGGTGAATCCGAATGGCGGGAAGCCTTTCTCATGGGAATGTTCAACAACGCCATGGGGATTGCGCCCAAACTGGCACCCCAAATCGATCTTTCCAAAAGACACCGCCTGCTCGATCTGGGCGGCGGTCCGGGGACCTATGCCGTCTTTTTTTGCAAACACTATCCGCAGCTGACCGCCACGGTTTTTGACCAGGAAACCTCCCGTCCCTTTGCCGAAAGGATCTTCGCGCAATTCGACATGACGGACCGTATTTCTTTCCACGGCGGCGATTATCTGAAAGACGCCATTCCCGGGACTTTTGACGTGGCCTGGCTTTCCCATATTCTTCACGGAGAAGGTCCGGCTGAATGCCGTGATCTGGTTCGAAAGGCCGTCTCCGTCCTGGAGCCCGGAGGGATGATTCTCATCCACGATTTCATTTTGAACGACTCGTTGGACGGTCCTGTTTTCCCGGCGTTATTTGCTTTGAATATGCTCCTGGGGACCCCGAAGGGGCAGTCCTACAGCCAGCGCCAAATCATCGAGATGCTGCAAGGGGCCGGGGTGGAGGACATCCGCCGGCACCCCTTCCAGGGCCCCACCGAATCCGGCATCCTCATGGGAACGGCACCCTACCGAAACCCTTAAAACCGGTGGCATCCCATGACCACGGGACCCAAATTTTTCATCGATCCTTTCAGGCCGGCGTTATCTCCATGATATTTTTCAAAACCCATTCCCGGCCCCGGGTTCCCCTGAAGACACTCCTGAAAGGGGGAATGCCCGTATCCATTCAGTTCGATCGTCTCAATCCCGGGATAGACAATATCCGGTATGACGTTCACTTAAGCCCTGCTTTTCGTTCTGTTGCCGCAAAACTGATTTTCCAGGAGGTTGTATCGGCCGCCCGTGCCCAAGACCGTATCGATACGGGGAGTCCGTCCGAACGCACGGATCTGCGCAATGCATTTAAACGCACCTGTCAGGACGTGCTGTTGGCGGGGATTCGACTTGCAAAGGATTTCAAGGAGAATCAAATTGATTTACTGGCCCAGGTCGCGCTTTATAAATTCCTGATGCGGGAAATACGGGATCGATTCGATGCGCTCTGCGGCCATTTCAAGGAAAGCATTCGCGAAACCGAGCGCCCCCACGCCTTCAACGCCAGCGAAAATATTCGACTCAAACAGGCCCTTTCCGATATCTTCAAAAACCGGCAAGCCATCCTTTATGCCGTTTCCAAGGAAGTCTTTCAGCGCGTGCAGGAAGTACAGCAGGATCCCGTCGGAAAATATCGAGAATCGATGTTCGGCGCCGACACCCGCCTTCCCGAACATCTTTTCAACAATCCGCTGCTCTTCGTGGACGCATCCCCGGACGATACCTTCATGATCTCCGAGTACCTGCTCTTCGGTCATCGATACGAAGACGCCAACCGGTATGAGGCGCTGATCGATTTGATCAAGCAGCTTTTAATATCCTGCGACAGGGATGGGGGAGACAACGGGGCGCATTTGCTTGAGGGCCCGGAATCCCTTTTGGATGAATGGATTGCGGATCCGAAGAATATCCATCGACTTTTTAATGCACAAGCCTCCTTGGATCGCGCGGTGCAACCGGAGGCCCCGGGACACTCCAGGGACGAACATTCCCATTGGAAACAGCGGGCCGTTGCACAAAAACACCTGTTGCACTTTTTCTACCGGCACTTCCAAAAACTTGGATTAATTTCAATCGTTTGCGCGTCTTATGAAATCCAACAGGGCTTTTCCGAGTATTGCCCCCCCCTCACCCCACAGGCGGTTTTACAATTCGTGGTGAATCCGAAATCCCGGGACGCCACGCTGGATCGCCTCAAACGACTTTCCCGGGCGGAAAATCGTATCTATGCGACAAAGGGATTGCGCAAGATGATCAAACAGGTCCGCCGTCTTCGACGGCGTCAAAAAGAAGCCTACTTGCTGCAATACCTCCAAGACCTTTCACGATACCACCGGGATTTGAAAAACGCCGTGCGCATCCGGGAGGCCATGGAGGCGATCCATTTGGTTACGGAGGACAAAACCCTGAACCTTTCCCGTGAAAACAACCTCCTTCATGCGTTCCTGCTCCCGGAAGAGGAAACCGGCGAGATGCGGCCCGTCATCAATCATGTGGTTCTCAAGGCCGACGTGCGCGGATCCACGGAAATCGTCCGGCAGATGAAGCGCAAAGGCCTCAATCCGGCTTCTTTTTTCAGTCTGAATTTTTTCGATCCGATCAACCAGCTTCTGGAAACCTACGAGGCCGAAAAAGTCTTCATTGAAGGAGACGCCATCATCCTCACCTTTCTGGAACGGGCCCAGGCGGCAAAACATCTCTTCACCGTGGCCCGGGCCTGCGGGCTGGCCATGGATATCCTGTCCGTGGTGCAACGGTGCAATTCGCGAAGCAAGAAGGCGGGACTGCCGGTCATCGAAATCGGTATCGGCGTCAGTTTTCAAAGCGGTCCCCCCACCTATCTGTTCGACGGCGAGCGCCGCATCATGATTTCTCCGGCCATCAACGAAGCTCATTCCCTGTGCCGATGTGACAAGCAGGTCGTGCATGGCGGGGAGGGAAATCCACAATACAACCTGGTTATTTTTGAAACCGAAAAGACCCATCGGAACCCGGGCCAGGAGACCGATCCGTTCATGATTTACAACGTCAACGGCATCGCTTTAGACTCCGGAGGGTTCCGGAAGCTCTCCCATGAGATCGACCTTCAGGTCCTGGATTCTAAAATCCCTGAATTTGCGCCGCATCATCTCCGGCTCCACGTGGGACGCTTTTTAAACCCTCTCGGCATCAAACGGACGCTTGTCATCCGGGAAGCCCCCTTTTCAACTCAAGGGGGGCGGCGCGGCACCGCGATGCCGGACCTTGATCGCGTTTACTACGAAATTTGCACTTACCCCCCCGTCCTGGCATGGGCGGAAAAAATACTCTCCTGATTCCCGGAAATAAACGTATTTTTCCGGCGTCCGATGGAATCCCCGATAAAGCCGTTGAGGCGTTGTAGCTAAAAAACAGCTAACAAACTTGACCCTTGAATTACGAACTGGTATTTTAAAGACGGTTACGCAAGGCGTGACGTCCATTTTTCGGCCATCCCGATTGTGAAAAACCAAAACGAGGAACCAGACGTGGCTGACGAAAAAAAAGCGGATAACAGGAAGGAAACCGACCCGAAATCGGGGAAGGCGAAAGTCAAGTTTGAAATCTACGGCGAGGAAATGATCGAAAAGCGGGTGAAGTTGAGCGGCAACAGCGGCCGGGTCTACCTTCCGCCCAACTGGGTGGGACATCACGTCAAGATCATTCGAATCGATTAACCTTTCATCTGCGGGGGATTGAACGGTGACAGACATCGTCATTCGCAAATTGCAGCCAGAGGACGCGGACGCCATCAGCCATATTTACGGCGCCATCACGCAAAGACCGGTGGAGATCGATTTCAGAAGGATCATCGCCCAGGACGCCCAAAGGGGGGAAGACGCCTGTTTCGTCGCTGAAATTCAAGGGCGCGTGGTGGGGTTTATGGTCAGCTATGTGCTGAATCTGGGTTTCGGCATCGAAAAAAGCGCATGGATCGCCACGTTGGGGGTCAATCCCGAATATATGGGCCAGGGAATCGGAGCCCGCCTGGCGGAAAGATTATTTCAATTTTACAAATCGGAAGGCATCGAGAACGTGTACACCTCGGTTCGCTGGGATTCCACGGATCTGCTTTCCTTTTTCAAGACCCTCGGGTTCAATCGGAGCAACTTCATCAATCTTCGAAAAACCCTTGATTGATGGTCCTTTTAAAAAAGATCGTCGTCCTCGCCGAATCCCGGCATTTGACCGTATTTTTGAATGTGGCGCTGGATCCACTCGCTCTCCCGGAGAGAATACATCTTGTCTTCCTCGAAGGTGAACCAGGCGGCGGATTTGTTTTCTGTTATGGTGCGTCGCAGTGCGGCTCTCAGATCGGGTGCCCCCTGGATCGCCAACACCCTTTTCTCCCTGTCCAGGATTTGAAAAACCCCTTCTGTTTCCGGAACCCTTGAAAGATTGTCCGGGGTAAGGGGCAGGAGGGGTTCAGGGGGAAGCGGGTTGCTTTTCAATGAAAGCCGGGCGTCGCACCGGAGACAGCGGCGTGCCTCGGTTCGAGCCTGGGTCGAGTCATAGCCCAGCACAACTTCGGAAAAATCGAACCGTGTTTTTCCGGGGGGGCGTTTCGGGACCGGAACCCGGGGCTGCCGGGCAAACCCGTCTTCACGGCCGAACCAGGGATCCGGGACGTCCCGGGGAAAGCGCTTTTCATCGATTCGACCGTCTCCCCCGAGGAATCGGTCGATGGCGCCGGCCGCCTTTCGGCCGTGGGCGACGGCATGAATCACGGAGCCGGAGACGGCCACGGCATCTCCACCGGCGAAAATATGCGGCATTGGGGTTTCAAGGGTCTCTTCATTCACCGGAATAGGCCCGTCTTCCCCGTCCCCGCGTATTTGTTCAGGCAAGACGGAAACGTCGACGGCCTGCCCCACGGCCAGAATGACCTGATCCGTTTCGACACACACGCGTTGTTCCCCGAACCGGGGGCAAAAATTTCCCTTTTCATCAAAGACACGGGTGCAATCCATTATTTCCAGCCCCCTTACCCGTCCATGTTCACTCAAGATCCGCCCGGGTCCGAAGGAGGGGAAAAGCCGCACGCTTTCCGCCGCCGCCCGTTCGATCTCCGTCCGGGTCGCCGGCATGTCCTCTTTGCTTTCGAGACAGACAAGGGAAACGTTCTTGGCGCCGCAGCGAAGGGCCGTCCGGGCCGCGTCCACGCCCGTGTTCCCGCCGCCGATGACAAGGACATTTTCTTTCATGTGCATGTCTTCTCCCGCGGCCGCTTTTTTCAGAAAATCGATTCCCCGTAAGACGCCGGAAAGATTTCCGGCGTCAAACAATATGTTTCGGCTCCGCTGGGCCCCGATACCCAGGAAGACGGCGTCGAAACCCCTTTCCTCCAGGTCTTCCAGGCGGATGTCTTTCCCCAGGCGTGTATGGGGCACGAACGCGATGCCCGACGCGAAAATGTCGGCGATCTCTTTTTCAAGGACCTTCCGGGGAAGGCGATACGCCGGGATCCCGTACCGCAGCATCCCGCCGGGTTCCGGGGCGGCGTCAAACACCGTAACGGCATGTCCCTTTTTCCTGAGATAATAAGCCGTCGTAAGCCCGGCGGGTCCCGCCCCCACAACGGCCACGCGCTTGCCGGTGTCGTTTTGCAACCGCCTTTTCGGGTTCCCGGTGCCTTTTTCACGATCCGCCGCGTAACGCTTCAACGCACAGACGGCAATGGGGGCGTTGACCTCTTTTCGGCGGCATACCGTTTCACAGGGCCGGGTACAGACCCGGCCCAGCACCCCGGGAAACGGCACCGTTTCCCGAATCACCGCACCGGCGGCATCGATGTCTCCTTTGGCCAGTTGCCGCACATATTCCGGAACGTCCATTCCGACGGGACAGGCGGACGTACAGGGCACCAGGGCGTCTTCCGTCTTTCCGTGGATCCCGGTCTTGTCCATCAACGCGCCCGTGGGACAGACAGCCACACAGGCGGTACAAAACTTGCAGCCGGATTCCGCAAGTGTCGGTGCGACGGCGCCCACACGGGCCCGGCCGTCGGCGTCATAAACAAAACCGAGCGCCCCGATCCCCCGAAGGTCACGGCAGGCCCGGACGCAACGCAGGCACCCGATGCATAAATTGTAATCCCTTGTGAACAAGGGCCCTTCGGTAAGGATGGGTAAAGCGGTGGGAATCCATTTGGGCGTGGCATCGGGTATCCCAACATAATTTGCAATCTTCTGGAGTTCACATCGGCCGAACCGGTCACAGCACCGCTCGTTTTCCGGGACATGGGCGGAACACAGGGTCCGGATGCAGCCGTCCTGCTGGGCACAGGTCAGACAACTGTGGGGATGGCGGGTCATGATGGGAATGAGATTTTCGCGTCGCTTCTCCCGTATCCGGTCATTTTGCGTGACAACCACCATCCCGTCGCGTGCTTTTGTGGTACACGCATTCACCAAATCGGATTCCCCTGCCACTTCCACCACGCACAGGCCGCATCCTTTCCCGGTCCGATGGGGGTGTTTGTTTTCGATTCGTTCCTCCCCTTGATAGATCACCTGTGCAGGGGAGGTCCCTTCGGCCGGGACAAGATCCGGGTGGCGGCACAGGACCGGAATATATATCCCGGCGCGCTCGGCGGCGTCGAGGAGGGTGATGCCCATGGGCACTTCAAGGGATCGCCCGTCGATGGTCACGCGAAGCGGGATCATCGCCGTTTGGCCTTTCCCTTCCGGCACAGGGTATGGGCAAACAGGGCCGCGCCGGCGGCACCGGCGATCTGGGGATCCCACGGGGTCTTCATGTCCTCCACCCCGATCATCGCCGCGAGCCGGTTGATGACACCGCGGTTTTTGGCCATGCCGCCGGTCACCGCCCATTGCGATGTCACGCCCGTCCGCTCCAATAGGGCATAAATCCGCTGGGCCATGCCCGTACAATAGGCGGCCAGGACCCGTTCCACGCGCCATCCCTGCCGTATGAGGCCCATGGCTTCCGACCGGGCATAGACGACACAATCGTTGGAAAGCGCCGCCGGTGCGTTTCCTTCGAAACGGAAGCTGCGGTCCCCGACCTCGGTGACGGGAATCCCCAACAGATCCGCAAAGACCTCCATGCCTCTCCCGGTCCCTGCCGCGCACTTGTCGTTCATGAGAAAGGTGACGACCTTCCCTTTCTCATCGCACCGAATGGCCTTGATATCCTGCCCCCCCACATCCAGCACGGTGCGCACATCCGGTCCATGGAGATAATGGGCGCCCCGGGCATGACAGGCGATTTCCGTGAGGGTCCGGTGGGCAAGGGGGATGTTGACCCGGCCGTACCCGGTGCCGATGCAAAAGTCGAAGCGCTCCCCGGGAAGGTCCCCGGCCGCCTGAAGCGCCGATCGGCAGGCCTTGAGGGCGCTTTCGGCACCGTCCCATCCGCACCGCACGTTTCCGTAAGCCAGGATTTCACCGTCGGCGACGATGACCGCCTGGGCGCTCACCGATCCCACATCAATACCCACGGTGACAAATTCGGCGTTTTTCCAGTCAATCTCCGGATTTCTCCAGTTCGACTCCGGCCACTGCCAAACGGTCTTGCTACGTTGCCCTTGCATGATCAATGTCCCGCGATCACGCCGATGCCCCTTTTTGCGCCGCGAAAAGCGCCGCGCCCACGGCGGCGCCGAACTCCGGAGCGTCCGGGATGCGAATCGTTTCCGTTTTCAATTCGTGTTTCAGGGCATGGACAAGCCCCGGATTGTAGGCGACCTCCCCGATCATCATCACTTCCGGGAGGACGCCGATCCTCCGGATCATGGAGGCGATCCGGCCGGCCATGGCCTCAAAAACCGCCCGGATGATGTCGGAGCGGGGTGTGTCGGCATGGATTAGACCCACCACTTCGGATTCGGCGAAAACCACGCACTGGGCGTTCAAAGGGATCTTTTTTTCGGATTCAAAAAAAAGACGCCCCGTTTCCTCCATGGAAACGTCCAGGATCCGGGCGATGGTTTCAATGAAGATGCCGGCCCCGGCCGCACATCTTTCGTTCACGACAAAATCGACGGGATTCCCGTGTTCGTCCAACCGCGCCGCACGGCCTTCCTCGGCCCCCACATCGATCACGGTCCGGACACCCGGGAAGGCATGCCGGGCCGCGCCGGCCATGGCGTCGCGCGGGTCCACCCTGAGATTGGCGATGGTGAGAAGATGCGCCCCGGAGCCGGTTCCGGCGATCCGTCCGACTTCCTCCCGCCGGATGCCGGCGGCATTCAGGGCGGCCTCCAGGGATTTCTCCGCCGCCTTTTTCAGGTCGAAGCCGGTGAGTCCCGTCCCTTTCCCGAGAATCTTTTTGTCTTTCATGAGAACGGTTTTGGTGTGTTTCACACCGCAATCAATCCCCGCGAAGATCCCCATCCCATCCTCCTTTGTTCAGGGCATCCATCATGGCAAGGACGTACGCCGGGCGCCGGCCCCCCGCCCATTGGGGATACCCGCCGCGCCAGACATACGTCACAAGGGCTTTGAAAACCCGGGGGGCGAAATGATACCCGCCGATGGAAACGGTATTCCCCGGAGAATATTTCCGGAAAGGGATGCGGCACGGTTTGGCCCATTTCCGGATCTCGGCGGTGACCGTTTTCCGGCTGAAACATCCCTTGGGCTTCTGCTTGAACTCCTCGGGTCTTTGGGGAAACGGGCAACGGCGGTAGAGGCTTCCGATGAAACCGGATAACCGGATGCCGTGGATGGCGCCCATGAGATCCCCCACGTGTTCCGGTTTCGCGAATTGATATCCGGGCAACGCCTTTTCAAACAAAACCTCTTTGGGGCATGTTGCCATGTGCGACACGACATCGGAAAAATCGTCTGTGAAGAAAAAGAGTTCCTGCAAAAGGAGCATGTCGGTTTCGACATGAAAAAAACCGAATGCCACGGTGCCGTGGCTTAAGGATTCAAATGCCAGCGGCACGATTATCCTGCCGTTCGGTCGGTCAAAAAAAACCGCCACTTGCAAAACATGTCTTTCGGATGGGGATCCGGAGGAGCGAAAAGGCACTCCACCTGAATCCGCTCATCCACCACCTGGGCGAAGTTGGCGAATTCACCCCGGTGCATTTCCTTGCACACAAATTCGTCCAGCCCTCTTTTCAGGCGGGCTTCCTGGGTGGGACACGAGGGAACGGAAATCGTTGCCGTATCGGCATCTTTTTCGATACGGTAACCCACCAGAATGCACCAGGGGAAGTATCGCAGCGCCCGGACGAACCCGTCAATCCCCTTTTCCCGGATATCGAAACGCCGGATCAGGTCCTTGGCCGCCATGGCCGAGACCCGACTCCAGACCTGCTCGTTGATCCGTTCCGCCGTGGGCTGGTCGAACCGCTCCCCCACATAAATGAACCAAAAGGCATCCATCACCCGGTAATGCCAGAGCAGGAATTCAAGGTATTTCATCAGCTCAGACCGTTCCATTTTCTCGAAGATTGACAGATCCACGGGACCTCCTTTTTAGTGTCTTTTTTGTGAAAAGGGATATTTTTCAACCTTCAATTTATTTTAATCCATGCCACAAACAAAGGGGCAAGAAAAGGCTTTTCCCCTGGATTGCATTTACGGGCGGTTTTCGATACCTTCCCAACCATGATGGAACCGTGAAAAGGCCGATTTGTTCGCGCCGCAACCCTTTGTCTCTCTTTTTCCGAAAAGGCGTGAACGGCGCTCACAAAAGCCTTTTTACGATCTTGGCGCCATGATATCCTCGAATACAGGATCGGATCCGTGATGGAAGAAAATCAAAAAACGGCGGAGGCCGTGCTCAAAGGGGATGTTCGGGCGGCGGCGCGTCTCCTGCGGGAAATCGAAGATCCTTCTCCGGCGGTCCGGGAAATCATTAAAATCCTTTTCCCCCATACGGGAAAGGCCGGTGTGGTGGGCATCACGGGACCCCCGGGCGCCGGCAAATCGACCCTGGTGGACCGTCTCATCGTAACCCTTCGGAACAAGGGCATGTCCGTGGGGGTTCTTGCGGTGGACCCCACGAGTCCCCTCTCGGGAGGAGCCATCCTGGGGGATCGCATCCGGATGCAGCGCCATGCAACGGATCCGGGGGTTTTTATCCGAAGCGTGGCCAGCCGCGGCCACGTGGGAGGGCTTTCCCATTCCGTGTACGACATGGTGCTGGTACTCGATGCCATGGGCAAGGACGTCATCCTAGTGGAGACCGTGGGTGTGGGTCAGGATGCAGTGGAAATCGCGCAGCTGGCGCACACCAACGTTCTCGTGCTGGCCCCTGGAATGGGAGACGGCATCCAGGCCATGAAGGCCGGAATCCTGGAAACGGCGGCCATCGTCGTGGTGAACAAGGCCGATCTGGACGCCGCCGATCAGACGGCACGGGACATCAAGGCCCTCTTTTCGATGGGGAACCGACCGGAAACGGAATGGCATCCGGTTGTCCTGAAAACCCAGGCCGCCCGGAACATCGGGATCGACGCCCTGGCCGATGCCATCTTTTCACACCAGGCGTATTTAAAGCGCCACCCGGAAACAAACGTCCGGCTGAAAGGACTCAAGGCCGCTTTTTTGCACGCCCTCCAGCAAGCGTTGCTGGAAGAAGGGATGCGGTGTTTGGAGCAGGAGGGTATCCTGGACACCCTTTCTAAGGCGCTCGAAAACAAACGTATGGACCCGTTCTCGGCCGCCCGGCAGGCCGTCGATGCCCTTTTTAAGCTAAAAAAAGGATAGATCCCGAAAAGGGGTTCCGCGGCGGCGGCCAAGACCGCGGGGACAAAACAGGGCGTGCCAGCACTGGAAGGAACCGGCATTCGGGACGGGTCTCTTTTGCCCGGATCTACGGCGTCCCCTTCAGATCGATGGATTCGGCCACGGTTCGCATCCCGAGGATGGTTTCCGTGATGAGTTCCGTCAGGTCCATGTCCAAAAGCGCGGCACCCTTCTCGATCACCTCCCGGTTCACGCCGGCGGCAAAGCGTTTGTCCTTCCATTTTTTTTTCACCGACTTGGCGGTGAGATCCATCACGCTTTTGGAAGGCCGAACCAGGGCGGAAGTCACCACCAGCCCGGTCAACTCATCCACCGCATACAGCACCTTTTCCAGGAGGCTCCTGGGTTCCACATCGGTGCACAGCCCCCACCCGTGGCTCACCACGGCCCGGATGTACTCGTCGGGCCAGCCGGCCTCTCTCAGAAGTTCCTCGGTTTTCCGGCAATGTTGATCCGGGAACCGCTCGTAGTCCAGATCATGCACCAGGCCGATGACGCCCCATTTTTCTTCATCCGCGTTAAATTTCCTCGCAAAATGGTGCATGACCCCCTCCACGGCCAGAGCATGCTTGATCAGGCTTTCGCTTTGATTGTATTTCAACAAAAGATCATAGGCCTCCTGCCGGCTCGGAATTTTGTCGTTCATCGTTCGCCTCCTGATGGCTCTCTTAACGGCCTTTTGAAAACCTCCCAAGCCCTTATCATTCGGTTGCGCTCGGTGTCAATTCATCCGTTGTTTCTCCATGGACTGCGATGCAACGTTAGAGAAACGGATTGACTCAAACCACGAATCTGATATCATATTTAAAATATGCTGCGGGTTTCGTCTCTCCAGGAATTTGAAAATCGCCTTTCCATGAAATATCCCCTATTCTCAAAATAAATGTGACGGCTGCATGGAAAAAGTCTTTACCCGGAAAAATGTCGTTTATTTGAGTGCCTCGGTTCTGATGACCGTCCTTGTCATGGGCCTGCTGTTCCGGATCGTCTCGGTCAAGGACATCACGGGGCTGATCCGAAACATCAGCATGGCACCCGCGGTCTCTTTTATTTTTTTGTCTCTGGCGCAAACCGCAATCCAGACCTGGCGGTATTCTCTTCTTTTAACGGCCTGTCAAGTGAATCTCCCCCTGCCGGTTCTCTTCCTGGTCACAACCGCCCGAAATCTATTTTCAGATCTTTTGCCCGCAAGAATCGGAACGCTTTCCTATGTCCTCATCCTTACGGGAAGGCTGAACGTCCGCGTGGAAAAGGCCCTTTCGGGATTTGCTCTGGCTTTTATTTTTGATATCATTACAATTTTTCCATTGGTAACCCTCGCCTTGCTCGCCTCTCATCAGTTGTTATCGGCGGAATTGCGCATCGTCCTGCCCTTGATTCTGTTTCTTGTGATTTTTTTTTCGATTCTCCTCCGATATCTTTCCCATTTGTTTCGCGTATCGGCAGCCGCTGTTGGATATATCAAGCCCCTGAGAAGAGCCTCGACCGCACTTGATGATACAGCGCGTCAGGTGGATGATATCCGCCAAAAGGGAATATATCTTCCTGTCTTTCTCCTTTCTTTAGTGGGAAGAATCTTAAAATACGGCAAGCTTTTTTTTCTTCTTCTGGCCCTTTTGGAAAGCCAGGGCTATGGATGGCAGGATATCGGACCGGCACGCTTCTTTTTGGGGGTCAGCGGTGCCGAATTTGCGGCGAGCCTCCCCATCAGTGGAATCGCCGCCTTTGGTGCATATGAAGGGGCGTGGGCGCTGATCTTCAGTCTCCTGGGTTTTCCCAGGGAGTTGGCGGTCAGCACCGGAATCAGCCATCATCTCATCACCCAGATCTATGGATATTCCCTAGGAATATTGGCCTTGATCCTTCTGATGATTCCGGGAATCGGAAAAACCGCATATGTGCATCACAAGCGCTTGTCGCGTATCGGCTTTATCATGCACCTGCTCCTTTTTTTGATCATAACAGTCGGACTTCTCTTTCTCCCGTTTTTCATGACTGGCAATACGCCATTGCCAATAGAACGGAACCCTGTTTCCTTGCACCAGACGCTTCAAAACCCGTCCGAAAAATCATCCCCTCTGACGGCACAGGAGAAAAAGACCCTTGCCCGGCTCACCGGAAGCATCCAAGGCGATATCGTGTACAGCCGGGCCGGGAGAATTTATAAGCAAAGGGTCGGGGAATGGACACCTGAAGATCTGGGGGAAGGAGAATATGCGCGGTGGGGACCTTCCGGAAAGCAGATCGCCGTTTACCAAAAGGGGAACATTTCCGTGATGAGAGCGGACGGGACGAAAAAACGGAAACTGCTGCAGATACCACCTAAAGCCGAAAACTGTCCCATCGAATTTCATCCAAACGGAAAAGAAATTCTTTTCATCAATCCGAATAAGGGCTTGTGGGCGGTCGATATCCAAAACGGCCAAACACGCCCTTTTCAAACTGCCGTAAAATTCGATGGAGAACCCGGTATATCGTTAACCGGGAAACGACTGGCCGCCCGCCGGGGGAACCAACTCTTTGCCGTGGACCTTGAAACCCAAAAAGTAAAGCAATACGGACGGGGATGCTCTCCGGGCATCTCCCCGGACGGCACCCGACTCATGCGAAACCTGCACGGTCACCAGAAAATGCTGATTCATGATTTTAAAGGAAACGGAGTCTTCGGATTGAGCGCCGCCACTTGTCTTCCGGACGGAAAATGGGATAACCACCACTGGTCCAACCATGAGGATTATATCGCCGCTCAAGGCAATGGCGATATCAAGGAAGTTTATGTGGTTTCCGTCTCCCAGAATCAATGCTACCGCGTCACATGGGTCGGAAACACCGGATATCCAGATCTTTTTGTGAGGACTCCGCTTTGAAAAGCGCCGTCCGGGCATGTGAGCACTTATCTCGGGTGGGCTTTTCCGGACCGGTCATAACAAAGTGAATTTACAGGCCTCCTTCCGGTGGCCGATCTCTCCGAATTGTTTAAAAATTTCTGAATATTTTTCCTGCTATCCTTTAATCGAGACCATTTTCCCTGAATGATTCTTTTGGGTTTGCATCTTTTTCCCGAATTGGATAAATTCGAACACCAACAGATCGATGTATCCCTGAAAAACAAATCGTTGGGACCGTCCAATGCGATGGAACCTTTTCAAATACCAGAGGGCTTCACATGGGAAAAAGGAGCATCTCCTTTACTCTATTGATACGGTCAATAACATCGAGGTTACCGGCTGGTGTTTCGATTTCAACTGTCCGAACAACCCCATACGTCTCCGATTTTTCATGGATGACCGGGAAATCGGTGAAACAGAAGCAATTCTCTTCCGTGAAGACGTCAAATCATACAATCTACATCCCACCGGGCGATGTGGTTTTGAATTTGCGATGCCCCGAAACATTCTCATTCGGAACCACCGTTTCTTGAGCATACTCGCCGGTCCGTTCAATAAGTCCATTCAGCGGATATCGACCCTTCAGCTCCCCCTCGTCATGGAAGAACCTTTGGCGCGCATTTTTTTCATGCACATCCCGAAAACCGCGGGGACCTCATTCAATGCGTTTTGCCGTATGCATTTTCCCAATGTAAAGACCGCCACGCATATCGAGTCTCTTCCCCCTTCAGTGTATCCGGATTTGCTGAAGGAAAAAAGTTATCTATCCGGGCATCTGACACTCAGACACTTGAAAGAAGGATTCGGTGATTTCGAATTCGACCTGTTGAGTCTGGTACGGGAACCCTTCGCGCATCTGCACTCCCATCTCCGTTGGGTCAAAAGCATCGCCGCAAATCCGAAAAGCGGCTTTTTTTTAAAGCACCACCCGGTGATTCAGAAAACGGCGTTGAAACTTAAACAGCTCGATTTTTCGGATAAAAGGCAACTGCAGACTTTTGCCCGGACCCTCAGTGGCATTGAAATTGACTTTTTCGACAATCTTCAGACGCGATATTTTCTGGACTACCGCCCTGAAAAGGTAACCCGTATTGATCTGACTCGGGCCATAACAAATTTGAGTCGCTTTAGAATCATCGGCACAACGGAACGCTACGATTCTTTTATTGCGCAGGTCTGCGAAACATACCATATGGAAAAAATTTTGCCGCCCGTATTCAACAAAGCGTCCGGAACCCGCTTGTTTCGTTATGAAGACCCTGAAATCCGGCGAACGTTAAATCCTCTGGTGGAATTTGACCGTTTTCTTTACGATTGGATCGTCCAATCGTCGCGCCTGAAAGAGGTGACATCATGAATCTGTTCGACCCCGTGTTCTTGGCCCGGCTCCAGTTCGCCTTCACCGTTTCCTTCCATATCCTGTTCCCGGCTTTTACCATCGGCATCGCTTCCTGGCTGGCCGTGGTGGAATGGCGGTGGCTGAAGACCGGAAACCCCGTCTATGAAGCGGTCTATCGCATGTGGGTGAAGATTTTCGCCGTCAATTTCGGGATGGGGGTGGTTTCCGGCATCGTGCTGTCGTATCAGTTCGGCACCAATTGGTCGGTGTTTTCGGACCGGACGGGGAACGTCCTGGGCCCCCTCCTCGGATTCGAGGTGTTGACGGCATTCTTTTTGGAAGCCACGTTTTTGGGCGTCATGCTCTTCGGATGGCACCGGGTGGGGAAAAAAGTGCATTTCGCCGCCACAGTCATCGTGGCGGCGGGGACGCTCATCAGCGCCTTCTGGATCCTGTCTGCCAACAGCTGGATGCAAACCCCCCAAGGGTTTACGAAAGGGGCGGACGGGATCTTATATCCCACCGACTGGATTCAAATCATCTTCAATCCCTCTTTCCCTTACCGTTTTGTTCATATGGTCACGGCGGCCTATCTCACCACGGCTTTTGTGGTGGGTGGAATCGGGGCGTACTATCTCTGGCGCCGGCGTCACGAAAAACCGGCCCGGGTGATGCTGGGCATGGCCATGATCATGGCCGTGTTTGTGGCGCCCTTGCAGCTTTTCTTCGGGGATCTCCACGGGCTGAATACCTTTGAACATCAGCCGGCCAAAGTGGCGGCCATGGAAGGCCTTTGGGAAACCCGGCGGGGCGCGCCCCTCCTTCTCTTCGGGTGGCCGGATCAGGCGGCGGAGACGACCCGTTTCGCCGTGGAAATACCCAAGCTATCGAGCCTCATCCTCACCCATGATCTTGACGGTGAAGTGAAGGGATTAAAGGATTTCCCACCGGAAAACCGACCGCCGGCGGCCTGGGTCTTCTGGTCCTTCCGGATCATGGTGGGGATCGGCCTCCTCATGATCGCCACCGGAGTGGGGGCATTGATTTTGTTTCTGCGCAAACGGCTCTTCGATACCCGGTGGTTTCAGCTCTGGTGCATGGCCATGACCCCCGCCGGTTTTCTGGCCGTGTTAACAGGTTGGTGTGTCACGGAGATCGGGCGGCAACCGTTTCTGGTTTACCATGTGATGCGGACGGCGGAATCGGTTTCACCGGTTGGGGCCAAACCGATCACCCTGACCCTCGGCGCCTTTATCCTGGTGTATGCCCTCATCTTTGGTGCGGGCACCTTTTATATTTTGAAATTGATCGCAAAAGGCCCGGATATGCCGGATGATACGGCCTTCGGATCCCATGGACTTAAAGACCCCCTCCACTTGGGGAGGCAGCGATCATCCACAGGAGGTCCCCATGTTTAGCCTCGAACATCTACTGGATCTGCCCCTGATCTGGTACGGCCTCATCGGAACCGCGGTTTTACTGTATGTCATCCTGGATGGATTCGATCTCGGGGTGGGGATCCTCTTTCCCTTTGCACCGTCGGATCGGTGCCGGGACCGGATGATGAATTCCATTGCGCCCTTCTGGGACGGAAACGAGACCTGGCTCGTTTTGGGCGGCGGAGGACTCTTCGCCGCATTTCCACTTGCCTACGCCGTCCTGATGCCGGCGTTTTATCTGCCCATCATCTTCATGCTCCTGGGACTTGTCTTCCGGGGAGTGGCGTTCGAATTCCGCTTCAAAGCCGAGGGGTGGGCGAGAAAGGCCTGGGATTATGCCTTCCACTTCGGATCGCTTTCCGCGGCCTTCATGCAGGGAGCGGTTCTGGGGACTTTTATCCAAGGGGTTGCCGTGGAAGGAAGGCGTTTCGCGGGCGGTGCCTTGGATTGGGTAAGCCCCTTTTCTCTCATGACGGGCGCCGCCCTGGTATTCGGTTACGCGTTGCTGGGCGCCACGTGGGGAATCATGAAGACGGACGGCGAAACCCAGGAATGGTCTCGAAAGTGCGCCGAATATGTGTGCGTTTTCGTGGCGTTGTTCATGGTTCTGGTGAGTGTGACCACCCCGTTTCTCCACGATCGGTTCAAGACATTATGGCTCAGCCGCCCCAACCTGTTTTACCTGGCCCCCTTGCCGCTGCTGACACTGGGCATGTTCATCCTGTTGTGGCGGGACCTGGTTCAAAAAAACGAATACCGGCCTTTTTTCGTGAGCATCGGTATCTTTCTGACCCATTATCTGGGGCTGGGAATCAGCCTGTGGCCCTGGATCGTGCCTTTTCAATTCACCCTGTGGGACGCGGCGGCGGCACCGGCATCCCAATCCCTGCTCCTGGTGGGGACCCTCTTTTTACTCCCCCTGGTTCTGGGGTATACCGCTTACAGTTTTTACACCTTCCGGGGAAAGGCCTCCCACGAAGGGTATTATTGAGGGTCGCCGATACCCGTCCGAATCCGGACCCGGGGACCGGCACCCCCTGCGCTTTGCCAATCCCGGGTCAGACACAGCCGGTCCAAAAGAGGCAGTTTGTTTTGTTTTTTTAACCGGTAATAAATCATCATCCAGGCACACGGCGTGTGGGGATCGATTTCACAGGCGCCGTTCTGGGAGCCTCCGCACGGACCGTTGAGAAGGCTTTTGGCGCACCGGGCGATGGGGCAGATGCCGCCGGTATGAGAGAGGAGGCAATCCCCGCACCCCCGGCAGACTTCGTGCCAGACACCGGGCTTCGAGGACGCGCCGTAAAAAGTGGTGTTGAGGGCCGGAAGGACAGGCAGCGGCTCGAAAGCATCCCCGAGGGTCTGCACCCCTGCCCCGCACGCCAGGGAGAGGATGGCGTCGATGTCCGGTGCCACCTCCTGGTAAGCGCTCACCAAATCCTGCTCGCATTGTCGCAGAATGGATCCCACCCTGAGTTCCGGGGGATCCCCCGGATAATGCATGGGATGGGAAAGCTCCCTGGCCAGTTGCCGCGCTTCGCGTTCTCCCCCGGAAAGGCACACGGTGACGCAGCTTCCGCATCCCAGAACCAGGATTTTTCGGTAACCCGCGATCATCGCGGCGATCTCGTCCATGGGCTTCAAATCCCCGACGATCATGACGACACCTCTTCCTTTTTATGTCCTCCAGGGATGTAAGCCGCCCGGGCCAGGCCGTCGAGGGCTTCCCGGTGCCTGGGGCAAAGGGGTTTCAACTCCCATTGGATTTTTTTCGATACGGTCTCTGAAAACGGCGCGGTATAAACGGGCGCGTTGCAAACGTCACACCGGAGGAGATCGAGCGTGGTGACGGCCTCCCAGTCCCCATGCAGCAGGTGCTGGAATTCGATGGCATCCTGGGGGCACACCCGCCAGCAGTTCCCGCACCGGGCGCATCGGGCCATGTTATGCAGCAGGGTGCGGTGATCCTGGGTATCCCTTGCACTCAATGCATCGGCGGGACAGTTTTCCACACAGGCCAGGCAGCCGTTGCACCGCTGGTTTACCCGGAAATAGGCCATGGTCCGTTCTCCTTTACCCCGATCCTGATCCGCGCCGCATGGCGGATGTGTCCATACTGCACGCTTTCGGCGGGGACATACGTCAAGGCGCCGGGATAACAGAACCGGACACATTGGGGATCCCCGCCGCAAAGATCGCATTTAAAAATTTTCTGCCGCAAGGGATCAAACCCCATGGCCCCGAAGGGGCACGCGGCCATACACATCCGGCAGCTGATGCACCGGCCGTAATCCACCATCACCCGATCAAGAAGGTTGTCCCGGTAAAGGGCGTCCCTGGGACAGGCCGCCATGCAGGGGGCATCTTCACATTGCCGGCAGGCGGTCGGAACAAAAAACGGTTTCCGGTTCCATTGGAATACCCGGATACGGGAAAGACTCGGATTTGCCGATGCGCTGCATCGGATGGCGCAAACGATTTCGCACTCCATGCAGCCCGTACACCTTTGAGGATCGATGTGGAGCATTTTATCCGTCACGGCGTTTCTCCTGTTCGCGCATCTTGGGCCAGAGGTCTTCGATGCCAAGCGTCCTGAACACCTTTAACCGCATCAAAGAACGTTTGTCCCATCCATCGGCCGCGGGGTTTTTCACTCCGCGCGAAAACGGCGTTACCCTGGAATCATATTGCTCGTCTCTTATCCGAATCAGATGGTTCAGGGCGTGGACCCGAAACGCCGCATCCACCAGCTGGGTTTTGTGAAACACGAGCCCTGAAGCAAACCGGATCAGGTTTCCGATGACCGTCAGCACTTCGGTTTCGGATACGGTTTCCGGGGCCCGCAAAAACCCCAGTCCCAGGCAATGGGCGATGGATTCGAAAACCGTATCTCTCGGCAGGCGCATCCCCTTTTTTTCAAAGAAGCCTCCCCTTTCTTGAAAAACCCCCGCTGCTGTTTTCCTTTCGCCGGTGTCCTTGATCTCCGGGCCTGTCTTTGGAAGCATCTCATGAAAATGGGATGGATCCGGAAGCACGATCCATTGTTCCAGAATTTCCTTTAAAAGGTCCAACAATTCCTGCGGGTGTTTCACGGGAAGATCCCGGGTGCCGGTGCAGATCACGGCTTTCACGTTTTTCGCCCCCAGGGCCGCACCGGCGCCCGATGCACCGAAGATCCGTCCGTCATGGGTGACCGCTTTTGCGCCGTGCAGCCGGTTTTCTCCGTCCGGACCGATGGCCAGTCCCTGGATGCCCTGGGTCCCTTCCTTCCGGCCGATGCATTCCAGGGATTCGGCGGCACCGGTCTTTTTCAGCGCTCCGGCGCTTTCCAGCGTAATGCCGCCGTTTCGAAGGGCGATAAAGATCGGGCGTTTGGCTTTCCCTGTCAGGACGATGTGATCGAACCCCGCCCACCGCATGCCGGCACCGAATCCGCCCGGAATCGCTCCGGATTCGAATCGGTACGTCAATGGAAACCGGGTGGAAAATGCGGCGCTTTCCATGGGGCCTCCCCCAAACCCGGAAAGGATCCCCGCGCCCAAAACGATGGTGTCGTTGGAATCCAAAGGCGGAATGCCGCTTTCAGAATGTCGAAGAAACAGATAGGCGTTGATTCCTCCACCGCCTAAAAAGCGGCAGCGCCGGTCACGCGTGAGGGTTTCCACCGTGACATCTTTTTTGTTCAAATCGATATATCCGATTGTTCCTGCAGTTTCCATAAACGTTCCCCGTTCCATTTGGCGTCCCCCGCCCCGAGGCGGGATTGCGGGAAGTATTCCGGCCAACCCCATTGATTATTGTGAACCGCTCGGCAAAAAATCGAGTCGATCCGCTTCCCCTTCTCACCGAGCGCCATCGGCTCTTTTGATCTTTTCACTGATCTCCCGCGCGGAGTAAAGGGTTTCTTCCACTAAAACGGCCATTTTTTTCGCATCGATGCGGGGTTTGAATCCGACCACCCAAATGGCGGCGCTGAGGGTGCGGGTCCCCTGGATGGCGGCGGCCACGGCCCGGACGCCGGAAATGTATTCCTCGTCGTCCGTGGCGTACCCGGTCCGGCGGGCCTTTCGGATTTCCTCCATGAATCGCATGGGATTGATGATGGTGTTTTTCGTGAAACGCGGAATCCCTTTCATGCGGATCAACTCCGCCGCCTGTTCTTCGGGCATGGAGGCCATGAAGACCTTCCCGGCGGCCCCGGCAAAAAGCGGAATCCGGGATCCCACAGGGGCGGTGATCTTCAAGTCCTGCATGGATTCGACAATATCCAGGATGGTGAGATGCGCTTTGTTTCTCACCCCTAAAAAGACCGATTCCTGAACCCGTTCCATGAGGGCTTCCATGGCGGGCCGGGCGATCTCTTTGATATCGATGCGCGAATATGCGGCACGCCCCAGTTCGAAAAGGGTCACCCCCAGGGTGTAGGTCTTGGTTTTTGGATCCCGTACCACCGCCCCCACGTTCTCCAGGGCATTCAAGATGCCGAAGACCGTGCTCTTGCCGATGGAAAGCTGCTTTGAAAGCTCGCTGATCCCCATCCCCTGCCGGTTTTTGGAAACGGCTCTGAGGATCTGGAACGCTTTTTTGACGGTCGGCGCCTGGTATGTATTCACTATTCGTTCACCATGATGAACAATTATATTTATTGTTACCCAGATGAACCGGTTTTGTCAACACGGATATACATTTTTTTTGCAAATTATACCACTTTGTATATCTCTGTTGGATCGGCAGCGACTGATCAATCCCCGCCGGAAACAACCATATCCTATATAACCGATTAATATAATATATTAAATTCATTTTATGGATCTTCGATTTCAAAATTTTCAGCGCTTTTCGGGTATAATGATTTTCTCTTGACAACGGGATTTATTTTGGTATGAATGGATCCGGCCAGTTGTTCACTATAATGAACTGATCATGAGACGGGAGCGAAGGCCGCGGGGACGGACCCCGAAGGCTGTGGAATCCGGAAACCGCCGCGTCTCGACCCGTTAGGAAAGGAGTCACCATGCCCCTTGAAAACACGAAACAGTCCGCCGCCGAAGCGTTGAGACAAACACGGACGTTCGGAAAAGTCCGATGCCACAACCCGAGCTGCATGGGAAGGATTCAACCCGAACCGGGCTCTCGGCTGGTGAAATGCCCCACCTGCGGAATGGAATACCGGTTATACTGGGTCAGTCCGACGCTGCCGCGAATCCGGGGGCCGGTCTGGGATGTAAACCGGGAAATCGCCGAAAAAACCTTTGCGGAAAAACAGGCCGTCACAAAGCCGACGGCAGGGAAAATGAAAGGAAAATAACATGCCGCTGGACAGGAAAATCGCACACATCAATCTGACCACCGGGGATATCGATGTCAAACCCATTCCGTTGAATGTCCGAAAACGATTCCTCGGGGGACGGGGGCTCGATGCGTATCTGCTGTATAATTATGCACCCAAAGGGGTGGATCCTCTGGCACCCGAAAATCCCCTGATCATCAGTGCCGGTCTCCTGACGGCCACCTGCGCCTCGGCCACGGCACGAACCCATGTCATGGCCAAATCCCCGTTGACCGGGTTACTGGGAAGCACCAACATGGGAGGGTTTTTCGCCCCCGAACTGGCCTGGGCCGGATTCCACCACCTGGTCGTCACGGGAAAGGCCGGCAAGCCGGTGTATCTGTTTATTCACAATGGAATGATTGAGATCCGGGATGCATCGGGCCTCTGGGGAAAAACCACCACCGATACCCAATGGGCCGTCCGGGAAGAACTCGGGGACGACGAAGTCAAAAGCCTGGTCATCGGTCCGGCCGGGGAAAACCGGGTCCGCTTTGCCAATGTCATGACCGGGATCAAAAATTCCGGGGGACGGACCGGGATGGGGTGCGTCATGGGTGCCAAGAATCTCAAGGCCGTGGCCGCCCGGGGAACCCTGGACATCAAGATCGCCCACCCCATGGAAGCGCTGGAGTATAATAAGCGTTTCATTGATCAGATTACCAGCGCAAAAGTGAACCAGACCCAGGGGACACTGGGAACGCCTTTCATCTGGGGCGCCACCAACTGCTGGGGCGGCCTCCGGACACGGAATTTCCAGTACAACCAGCTGGAGTACGCCGATGACATCGAACCGGAACGGCTGGATGAAATCGCCACGGAAACCATCGGACCCCATCATATGACAGGGTGCTTTGCCTGCCAGGTGCATTGCCGCGCCCAATACAAAATCCCGTCCGGGCCGTATGCCGGCAAATACGACGAAGGTCCGGAATACACCTCATTAGGGGCGTTCGGCGCCGAACCGGGGTGTACCTCCGCCGAGACCGTGTTGACCGGGAATCACCTGGTGAATCAATTCGGTATGGACAATCTGGAAACCGGCTCCATGATCGCCTGGGCCATGGAGCTTTACGAGGAAGGGATTCTGACGGAAAAGCACACCGCCGGACTCGATCTGCGGTTTGGAAACGACGCGGCGCTCCTGGAGATGGTGGAACGCATCTGCTACCGGAAAGGCTGGCTGGGGGACACCCTGGCCGACGGCGGGATCCCCGCAGCGGAAAAAATCGGAAAGAATGCCTTTGATTACCTGATCCAGGTCAAGGGGATGAACAACCTCCATTCCGACGAACGCGCCACTCCGGCCCTGGCCCTGAACATCGCCACCGCCTCCCGGGGGAGCGATCATCTGCGCAGCCGCCCCGCCATCGACTTGTATCATCTCCCTGAAGGGGTTTTACGGAAAATTTACGGGACTCCGATCCCGTATGACGGCCCTTTGAGCTCCGAACACACGTCCTACGAAGGAAAGGCATGGATGGTCTTCTGGCAGGAAAACTGCTACATGGCCGTGGACTGCCTCGGGATCTGTAAATATCACACTACCTTCCTCGGGGCCACCCTCCCCAACTTCGAAGACTGGCCGAAAGTCATCTACTACAATACGGGCCTTGAACTCACGCCGGAACAGCTGTGGACCATTTCCGAGCGGTGCAACATGATCGAGCGCATGTATAATCTTCGGGAAGGGTTGTCCCGGAACGATCTGAAAAAGGGGGACACCCTGAACCATCGGTACTTTGACGAACCCTGCAAGCGCGGGGCCCCGGACGTGATCGGCATGTCCATCGACCGGGAGAAGTTCGAAAAGATGCTCGATGAATTTTACGATTACAAGGGACTGGACAAAAACGGGAAACCAAAAGCGGCGACGCTGAAGCGTCTGGGGCTGGATCGCGAGCCCTCCAGGCTGCTGTAGACCGATTCCCATCCACAGGAAAGGAGGGGTTCATGGAAACCTCAGGAAAAATATTGACCATCGATCACGAAAAATGCACGGGTTGTCGGCTTTGCGAACTGGTGTGCGCCGTCAAGCATGACGGTGTTTCCAACCCCATGCGCAGCCGCATCCGGGTCATGAAATGGGAAGCCGAGGGGCTTTACATCCCCATGTCGTGCCAGCAGTGCGAAGACGCCCCCTGCCTGAAAGCCTGCCCCGTGAAGGCCATATCCCGAAATGCGGCTTTTGAACGGGTGGAAATCGATTACGACCTCTGCATCGGGTGTCGCACGTGCGTTTCGGTGTGCCCTTTCGGTGCCATGAGTTTCAATCCCGTGGAGAAAAAAGTGTTCAAGTGCGACCTGTGCGACGGGGATCCCCAGTGCGTCCGTTTCTGTGAAGTCAAGGCCGTGGACTACGTGGATGCCGCTGATGTGAGCCTTAAGAAGAAAAAAGCCGCGGCCCATCGAATCTCCGTGGCCGGAAAGGAAGCGGCTTCCCTGCATGCGGCCCTTTAAAGGATCGTTTTTTCTTTTTGCAAAGGGCATCCGATGGAAATTCGGATGCTCTTTGCTTCAGCCGCCGGCAAGCATCAGCGCGATGTGGATCACGTCTCCGTTTTTCACCGGTTTTTTCAGTTCATCCGGATAGGCGCTTTCCATGTTCACATAGATTTCGATGGTGTTTTTCAGCCGGCCCTTCTCATCGAAAAGTACGGATTGCATCTTTGGATACCGCGCGGTCAGTGCGTCGAAGCATTCTCCCACGGTCTTCCCTTTCACCGAAACCTGCTCCGCGCCTTCCGTAAACTGCCGGTGAGTCTTATGAACGGCGATCTGGATGCTCACGCATAACTCCTTTCAATCAAGTGCTGTATCGGTCTTCCTGAGCGTAAAAGGTGCCCTCCTTTTCAGGTTATCCCGATTTCAAGGGTTGAATCAGGACCCGGTGAATCTCTTTTTCGGCCCGCGAGAGGTCTTTTTTCTCTCGGCCTGAAAGAAAAATATCCATCAGGCGCACGGCCTTGTCCCGGGCGTTTTCGTATCCGACCCGGACGGCCTCCTCGATGTGATCCCAATTCCGTTCATCGACAAACCTTTCAAAGGCGCCGGCCATCTCCGGAAAAAGGGATTTGCGAAAACCGTTCCAGGAGACCATAAAAAGCGCCAGGGAACCGATCCGTTGCTCCTTGACGATAAACGACAGCCTCCCGAAAGGGCTTGTATCGGCAAGGAGGTCTTTCAGGGACCTTGAGAAAAGTTCGATGACCGTGTGCGGGAATGCCGCCAAAAGCCGCCGCCAGGCAATCCGATCCAGGGCTGGATCCAGGATTTCGCCGAGTTCATGAAAAAGGAAGGTTTCTGTTTCGCTTTCCACCATGTCGGGAAACCGCGTTTTAAGCGAAAGGGCATCCCCCTTTTTCACCTGAAAGCTTTCCAGCGCAAGATCCAGGGCTTTTTTACCGGAACGGTTCACGAAAAAAAGCAGGTCCCAGAGGAAGGCCTTCACCAACTCGGTCCGGACGTAAATGCAATTTTCCTGGGAAAAGGCGGGAATCGACATGAGATCCCGGGCCAGTTCCTTTCCGGCGATGAATATGCGGCATCCAAGGATCTTCCGGGTTTCTTTGAGAAACGCAAGGAAAAAGGTGGGGGCCAGTCCCTGCGACAAACCCGCACCGTAGACCATCCCCGCCGGTTCAAGGATGCGATTGATTTCGGTTACGTCGAAGGGCTCAAAGGCCCGCCCCTGGAGACGAATTGGGCCATATTCCCGGTTTTCAAGGCCTTCCCAGGCGATTTCCGTCTCTTCGATCCACTTTAAAAGCCGATCGGGGGCTTCCTCCACCCAGGGATCCAGGCCTTTTTCCCATTTGTAAAGCCCGCGGAGCCGCAATGCCAGTTGGCATACCGAGAACATGGATGCATGGCGTGCATCGGTGACGGCACAGTTTCGGGCCACTTGTGCGGCGATGGAATCCGGGTCGGGCATGGGCCTATCCTCGCTGAGTCTGCACTACCGGGCGTGCGGGGTTGTGCGGCGGACCTCTTTTCTTGGTTCTTTTGTCATTTCTATGGTATAAGGATTCTGACGCTGTTTTTCAAGAACACAAGGAGGATGGGATGGCTGAACTGGCAATGCTGAAAGGGAAAAGAGTCCTCATTGTGGACGATGAACCGGACATCCTCGAAATGCTGTCAGAAGAACTGGAAATCTGCGAACTCCATCAGGCACGGGATTTCGAATCCGCCAAGAAAGTTCTGGAAAAGGAACACTTTGATTGCGTGGTCCTCGATATCATGGGGGTCCGCGGTTACGAACTCCTTGAAATCGCCACCTGTCTGAAAATCCCGGCCGTGATGTTGACGGCCCATGCATTGAGTCCGGACCACTTCGTCCGTTCCATCCAATCCGGGGCACACTGCTATGTCCCGAAAGATAAAATCGTGGACATCAATTTTTATGTCTGGGATGCCATCCGCGCCCATCGACAGCATGAAAAACAACCCGGCCGGTGGTATGATCGGCTCAAATCCTTTTTCGACAAAAAATTCGGCCGCGACTGGGGGGACCCCTTCGAATCGGAACGCAAAAAAGAGTAGCGGCGAATCAATGCTGATGAACTCGTAAAAAGTTGAAATTGGGATGGCAAAGTAAAAAGTTCCAGATGCAAGGCGCGCAAATTCTGAGGAATGAGGCGTACTTACAGGTACGCCGCAATGACGAAGAATGCCGCGTAACGCCGCAGGTGAACTTTTTACGAAGCCATCAAAATTGACAACACAGGAGTGAGGTTCAATGCAAATCAAGACCACGACAGATCAAATTGCGGATGCCATCCGCGATGCGATTTTCAGCGGGAAATTCCAGCCGGGGAGCAGGCTGAAGGAAAGTGATATCGCTTCTTGGCTTTCGGTCAGCCGTACCCCTGTAAGAGAAGCGTTGCGCAAACTTGAAGCTGAGGGATTGGCGGATTTCATGCCGAATAAAGGGGTAATCGTACCGTTGCTCGACGATCAGGACATTGACGAGATCTGCGAACTCCGAATACTTATTGAACTTTATTGTGTTCGAAAATTCCTTCGGATTGCAACCAAGGAAAATTTCAGGGAAATGGAAGCCTTGCTTGAAGAAATGAAAAACGCCGTTTCCAATAATAAAATACCCTTATATTTTGCCTTGTCCCTTGATTTCCACAATTATATCATTCTGCATTGTCAAAACCAGAGGCTTTTTTATTTCTTTAACAGCATCCGCAATACCATGCGCAGCGCACAAGCAATGTTGAGAGAAAATTCCTCATTTGTACATAACTCTATAGAAGAACACTCCAAATTGCTTGAACTTCTTAAGAAACGATCCAAGGATTGTGAAAAAGTCCTGCGACTGCATATTGAATCCGCCTGCGAACGGATGCGGGAAAACATCAAAAAATCAAGAGAATCTCAAAACGAAGATTAAATCGCCCTCCAACGATAACCGCTCCGATGAACCAAAAAATATGTATTCCGAAACCGGATAAAGCTTAACGAGTTCTTTTCGATCAAAATATTTACACCTCATGATTCCTCCGCGCAAACCCGGATAGACGCCATGTTCCCGGAAATGCGGCACGTCACCGGCCCCACATGCGCCTTGAGGACTTCGAGAACCTGTTCGGGTGTCCTGGGAATCAGTTCTCCGGCACGGCCCCACATCCGCAGATAGCGGTCCGACCATCGGCTGCTTTCCACCAGTGTCGTGAACGCCATTGTGCATGCAGGCGATGAAACACGAACGATCTCCTGCAGCAGACCCTCCAAATCCGTAATGACATGCAGGAGATTCATGGCAATGACGGTCTTGAAAAGACCCGATCGAAAAGGAATACGCATCACGTCCCCATGAAGAAAAAATTGAGCCTCCGAAAACCCACTTTTCTGCGACAATCTGGACTTGGCTTTTCGCAAGAGATTCATGGACTGATCCAGAAAGATCACAGGGCGATCCGAAAAGGCCCTATATGCGGCAGCCGTGAACGCCAGTGATCCGCACCCGGCGTCCAATACCCATCCATCGGGTCTCGAGGCGAGCGCATCGCGGCACAAACCATCGAATGCCGAAACCGCATACCCCCACATCAATCGATTGTAAAGCGGATTACAGGCCACCCGATCATAGAAGGCCATGGCGCCGGGTTCGTCATACCTGTTGGTCCTGCTTCCCGGCGCATAAACGGAATAAAGCCCCGGCTCCACTTCCCTGAGAGAAATACCGGGTTCCAGCATTTCCTCCAATCGTGTGCGGCGATTCATCGGGAATGCTCCTATTTCGTCTGAATCACGATAAAAAATCCGTAATCCACCTTTTGACTTTTAATGAAAACAGAAGGAACCTGCCTGCGGACGAGATATTCGGCCAAACCGGCGATCCACCGGGCCGAAGAATCCACATAAATGATCACTCCGCCGGGACGGCAAACGCGCACAAACTCCGAAAAACAGGGCAGCGTATTCATGGCCATCACCATGTCCACTGAAAAATCCGTTAAAGACAGGGCAAATGAATCCGACCGCAGGTGGTGAACGCTCGCGGAAACGCTGAGGCAGTGTCTTCGTGCAATCAGGATCATCTCTTCAAGAAGATCCATGCCAAGAAAAACGGCCCGAGGAAATCGCTCTGCGGCCAGACGGGTGGCATATCCGGTTCCCGTCCCGCAATCCGCAATCATCCGAATTTCTCTCCCTGAAATGTGTTTTGCCATGTCGAGCGCGGCGGAAAGGGGCGTTCCATAACGCCCCTGGAATGTGTCGATGATATAGTCATACCGGTCCCGGTAGGAACGGCCGAAGCACGCGGCAACCATCCGCCGCGTTGCAGGCCTTTCCGCAATGGGCTTCATGAGAAAAAAGGGCGTAACCATGCTGAACAGCAGTTGCGAAAGGCATAGGGCGAATCGGTTCAATCCCTTTTTCATACGCACCTCTTTTTACCGGAGAACCATGTATCCAGCAATTTTTTAACCAGACGGACCTGTGCATCCGCATCAAATTCAGGAGACTTCAGCCCCATGACCAGCGCGCTCAGATAAAAGGAACCATAGGCTTGGGCGGATAGAATGGGATCCGTCCCTGCAGGGAGTTCCTCCTTTTCAACGGCGTGGGAGATGAGGTCAGCGATAGAACTGAGGAACGCATCGAGCTGCCCATCCAGAACGCGTCCATGTTCGCCGGTTAGAAACAGGGCTTCTTTGAACAGGGTACGGGATACCCGGGGGTTTTTTGCGTAGAAGGAATAGAGTCTCCTGGTGATATGGAGAAGTTGGTCCCGGATATCGGTTTTGGGCATGGAGGCAAACGCATCCCGGGTGAATTCTCCCATATCCTCCAGATATGCCGCCACCAGGAGGGAGGGCTTGTCGGGAAAATGCTGAAAAATCGTACCCACGCCCACACCAACCCGTTCGGCCAGGGTCCGCATGGTGGCGCGTTCATATCCGACCTCAGCAAACAGCGCATAGGCGGCGTCAAGAATCATGCGCCGGGTATTCTCCTTTTGTTGTTGTCGGCGTCTGGCGGTCATCGTCAAAATACGGCTTTTAATGAACATGATCAATTAATGAACGTGTTCATTTTATTTTTCAAGAAAGCATCTGTCAAGAAAAAAAACGGTCGCCTTCCGATCCTCGATGTGTTTTGATTAGAGATTCAAAACTTGTCTTATTCCTATACAGGAACAGGCCCATGCATTTGACATTCACGAACAATTGAGGTAAAGAGATTCCGCCCATCACATATTGCGCTGTGCACGGATTCTTTTTCTCAGGGCTTATTGAAAAATCCACTGAAGTGACTCCTGCAGTGCTCCCGTTTATCTTGCTTTCCCAACTGGGCCAACCATCGCTAAAAGGGGGGTTCCATGAAAAGGAAAAGGATGTTAACGGGTATACCGGCCTTGCTTCTTTCGGTGATACTTTTAATCCCGTCGTTATCCGCACGGATCTTTGTCACAAACCAGACGGGAAACCATCTTTCGGTCGTCGACACCCTCGGAAACAGCATCATCGCTCAAATCCCGGTGGAAAGCGGCCCCAACTTTTTGGATGTTGTTTCTTCCCTTTCAAAGGTATTTATCGCCAATCGGGATTCCGGAACCGTTTCGGTGGTTGAAACCGTCGGCTATGGCATCATCGCGACGATTCCCGTGGGCGCGTATGCATACGGCATTGCGGCGGCGCCGGACGGTTCCTGGGTGTACGCCACTTCCTGGGTAGGAGGGTTATACGTCATCCACCCGGCTGCACATACGGTTTATCTCAATATTCAAAACGGTTACGGCTATTCGGATCTGGAGGTTTCGCCCGCCGGAGACCGGCTGTATATCGCCGATGCGGGGACCAATACCGTGGTGGTGGTCGATACGACGTCCCATTCCCTAATCGGACGGATCCCTGCAGGTCTCGGCACCGTTGGCATCGCCGTCGACCCTTCCGGCGCAAGGGTATACGCCGTGAACAACCAGGACAATACGGTGACCGTCATTGACGCCGCATCGAGCATCCCCATCGCCGCCGTCGGCGTGGGCAAATGCCCCATTGATGGCGTTGTCCATCCCTTGGGAACCCATGTCTATGTGACCAACGGTGACAGCGGCAGTGTGTCCGTCATTGACGCCGTTACACTTGTCACCACCGCGGAAGTGCCTGTAGGGGTCGCTCCCAAAGGCCTTGATATCACCCATGACGGAACCCGGCTTTATATTGCCGTGGCCGGTGACGGCGTGGCGGTTCTTGATACGGGAACGCTCCAGGTCCTTTCCAATATTCCCGTGGGAACCGGTTCGGCGGGCGTGGTCGTGGAAAAATAGTCAAGGAATAAAATGAATGGATTATCTTCTATCGGGAGGCAGCTTCAGAGCAAAAGGCAAGCCGATGAACCCAACAAAGGCAAAAAGGATATAAGCCGTTTTCAATCCGGTCAGATCGCCGACCATACCGATGATCACCACCACGGACGAACGGGCCAGAAAAGAGATCATCATGAACAATCCATTGGCGGCAGAAGGGCTCTTCGAGGCATTGTCCTGCACCAGGGCGAGCATGACAGGGGTGGTTGAAAGGAGCGTAAAACCGGTAAGCAGCAAAAAGACATAGGAAAATCCGCCGTCCAGCCAAACAAAACTCATCATGAATATGGGCGTGCTCGCCAGCGAAAAGGTCAAAATACGCTTCCGGCCGAATCGGTCGCTCATCGTACCGGAAACGAGTACCCCGAGTACGCCGGCGGTTTCAAAAAGGGTCAACCCGGCACCCGCCAACCATAGGTTTCCGGTATGTATGGTGATAAACGTGGGCAAAAATGCGGACATGCAACCGTGCATGAACCCTCTGGCGATCAGGATGCCGGTGATTGGAATCAAAACGGGGTTCATCATGCGCCATATCTGCAGCAAGGGGATGGGGGCTGCACCCGTCGTTGCGGACGGCATGTCCCGCGTGGCCGCAAACAGCAATACGGAACAAAGGAAACTCACCCCCATCACTGGATAGAATCCCTCCAACCCCATGGTTGCAACCATCGCTACCGCCGCGATTGGTCCAATCGCACGGGCGGCTTCACCCCCGACCATGAAAATCGACATGCCCATGCCTTTACGCCCTCCGGACATTCGCGCCACCACCACAGGCGCCGGGACGTGAAAAACGGAAACGCCGATTCCGGCCGTGACCATCAGGAGCAACAGTATGCCGTAGTTGGGGGCAAGACCCATCAAGCTCATGGGAACGGCGGTCAGCGCCGGCGCCAAAATCAAAAACCAGCGTACGCTGAAGCGGTCGGCAAGGGACCCGATCCATGGATTGGTCAGGGCGAATAACTGCATTACCGTGGAAAGAAATCCGGCTTGTGTCAGCGTCATGGAAAGTTTTTGAATCAGCAGGGGAAGCAACGGGGCTAAAAAACTGGAATAAAGATCATGGATGAAGTGCCCGACGGAAATCGCCGTGACCACCGAAAAATGGAACCTGTCGTTTGTTTGATACGGCTTTGTTGTGTCCGGATCCCCGTGGGAGTCATGCGGGTGGGAGTCAATACCGGTTGTATCTCCGGATTTCTTTATGTGAAATGATTCGGGCATGATGTTATCTGCTCGGGGATCCAAGCCTTTTTTGAGTCGGTTCTAAACATCGTACACAAAACCTCTTTTTCAACTTCTTGAAGACTTCCGAGTCGCTTCATCGTATTCTTTCTGATAAATCTCCGCCAAGGGAGGAGAACAATGGGAGAACAACGCTAACATGTACCGCCACGCTTGTCCACTTTTTCAAGTCTCAGATTTGATGGAATCGTAAAAAGCAAATTTGGGATGGCAAAGTAAAAAGCGCCGGATGCAAAGCGCGCAAATTCTTCAGGATGAGGCGTACTTACAGGTACGCCGCAATGACGAAGAATGCCGCGCAACACCGCAGATGGTCTTTTTAGGAAGCCATCAAATTTGACAAGATCGTAAAAAGGCTTTTGTGAGCGCCGTTCAAGCCTTTTCGGAAAAAGAGAGGCAAAGGGTTGAGCGTTAAAAATCTTAAGCTGTTTGAGACACTTGTGTCGAGTTCTTGAGATTTAGCGAAACCCTTTGGATCTCCCGAAAAGGGTTGTGGTGCGAACAAAATCGGCCTTCTTACGATTTCATCAAATTTGACATCCACCGGATGGGATTGTATGAATCAAAAGCGATGAGCCAAAAAACCTCCAGATCATCTGTTTTGAAAGAAGCCGCCCGCGGGGGGAAGCCCCTGGCACGTCTGGGCTCCCGGTTTCTCAAACGATCGCCGAAAAAACCCGGCGCCGCCCCTGGAACGCTGATCCCATCGACAGATCGCCGTCCGGAAACACCGGTCATCCGGCTCATGGATTATGACGCAGGCCATCTTGAGGACCATGAAATTCAACGTATCGAAGAAGCCTTCCCCCTAAAAGACCTCCCCACGATCACCTGGATCAACATCGAAGGTCTCCACGATGTAGGGTTGATCGAAACGATCGGCCGCCGTTTTCACATTCATCCCCTGACCCAGGAAGACATCGCCAATGTGGGCCATCGGCCCAAAATTGAGGCGTTCGACGAGTATCTCTTTCTGGTATTCAAGATGCTCTATTATGATGAAAACAATCAGCATATAGAATCCGAACAAGTCAGCCTCCTTCTTGGGAGCAATTTCCTGATCTCCTTCCAGGAAGTCCCCGGCGATGTGTTCAACCCGGTTCGCGAACGGCTTCAAAAGAATAGCAACCGGATCCGCAGGTCCGGACCTGATTATCTCGCTTATGCCTTGATCGACGCCGTTGTCGATCACTATTTCGTGATATTGGAAACCTTGGGCGATAAAATCGAGCTTCTTGAAGATGTCATTCTTCAGGAGCCGAAACCGTCCGTTCTGCAGCAGATTTATCATCTGAAACGAGAGCTGATTTTCTTTCGAAAACAAGTTTGGCCCATCCGGGAAATGATCAGCCGCCTGGTGAAAGAAGAATCCCGTTTCATCGACGATACCATAGACATCTTCCTCAATGACGTCCATGACCACACCATTCAAATTATCGACACCATCGAGTCGTTCCGGGATGTCCTTACCGGCTTGCTGGATGTGTATCTTTCCATCGTCAGCAATCGAGGGAACGAAATCATGAAAGTGCTGACCATCATCGCCACCATCTTCATTCCCCTGACATTTATCGCCGGTATATACGGCATGAATTTCGAATACATGCCCGAACTCAAGTGGCCGTGGGCATATCCGGCCCTGTGGTGTGTCATCATCGCTGTTTTTTTGGGAATGATCGCCTGGTTCAAACATAAACACTGGCTGTAGACCCCAATGGTGTAGACTCTCCTGAAAAAAGCATCTGCAAGTGCAGGTCAAGGCGTCCAATTTCACGCCTGATCTTTTCGAAGATGGCTGAAAATCGTCCAACAATGCGGGAACAGACCGCGGGTATCATCCTGGCGGCAGGAATGTCCACGCGCCTGGGCACACCGAAACAGCTTCTGCGGTTTAAAGGAAAATATCTTTTGGAACATGTTCTGGAGGCGGCCCTGGCGTCCCGGTTGGATTCCATCTTTTTGGTTCTGGGATGTGAAAGTGACCGGATCGCGAAGGCCCTTGAACTCCAAAGGGCTCCTTCACGCCTGCGCAAAATCGTCAATCCTCACTACACTGAAGGCATGAGCCGATCCCTGCGTTCCGGACTTACGGCCACACAAGCCTTCCCTTCGGTCATGTTCCTTTTAGGGGATCAGCCCCTCATCGACAGTGGGACCATCAATTTTTTACTGTATCGGTTCCGGGAATCGAAAAAGGATATCTGCGTCCCCGTTTACGGAAACCGCCGGGGAAACCCGGTCATCTTTTCACAGCGGTTTTACGGGATGCTGGGGGAAATCGAGGGCGATATCGGTGCCCGGGAAGTGATCGCTTCCCATGAAAAAGATGTGCTCGAAGTGGAACTTTCCGATCCAAAAATCTTTACCGACATCGACACCCCTGAAGATCTTGAGTTCTTGAATCGCATCGACCCGTGATATGCTTTGGTTTTTCACCGGATCAAACCGGGAAGATACGTTACCAGCTGGGGAAACAGCATCAACGCCAGTATGCATAGAATATAGGCGGGAATGAAATAGCTCACCCCTTTGAAGACGTCTTCCAGGGCCACGTTCTTGGCCATCCCCCCCACCACATAGGTGGTGGCCCCCACCGGCGGCGTCACCGCCCCCAGGGTCGTGACAACGGTAATGGTAACCCCGAACCAGATGGGGTCATACCCCAACTCCATGGCCACGGGGAAAAAAATGGGTATGGTGATCAACAAAAGGGCCAGCGCATCCATCACCGCACCGCCCAATATATAGATCCCGAAGATGATGAGCATGATCCACGCTCCGGATACCGGGAGAGAGACCACCCATTCGGCGATCTCGAAGGGAATTCGGGTTACCGCCAGAAACCGTCCGAAAATCATGGCGCCGGCCACAATCACCACGACCATGCAGGAAATCCGAATGGTGTCGGTCACGGAGGCGGCAAGTTTCTTCATCGTCATCCGTCCTTGCACCGCGGAAAGTACAAAGGCGAAAAAGGACCCCGCCGCTCCGGCTTCGGTGGGCGTAAAAAACCCGAAATAGAGCCCCAGCATGACGCAGAGAAACAAAACCAGCATTTCCCCGGCACCGGTCAACCCCTTGACTCTCTCCCGAAAGCCCGCCCTGGGTCCCACCGGGCCCCAATCGGGGTGTATCAGACAGACGCCGTACACGGACAGAATCATGAAAAGCGCCAGGACGGCTCCGGCCCCGATGCCGCCGTAAAACAACCGGGCAATGGATTGTTCCGTGTAAAGGCCGATGATGATCAACACGATTGAAGGAGGGATCACCACGCCCAGGGTGGAACCGCAGGCAATCACGCCGGTGGAAAGCTTGGGCGCATAGCGGTATTTATTCATCTGCGGCAGGGCGACGGTGGTCATGGTGGCGGCCGTGGCCGCGTTGGACCCGCAAATGGCGGCAAAGGCCGCACACGCCATGACCGTGGCCATGGCGATGCCGCCCCGGATATGCCCGACCCATTTGTAGGCGGCATTATACAGTTTTTCGTTGACCCCGGAATAAAAGGCGATCTGTCCCATGAGGATGAAAAGGGGGATGACGGTAAGCCCGTTGCTGGAAAACGTTTCCCACAGAACAGAACCGAGCATGTTTAATCCCGCGGGAACCGAAACGATGTAGCAAAACCCGATGAACCCCACCAATCCCATGGCAAAGCCCACGGGCATGGCCGAAAAAAAGAGGATCAGCAACAAAAAGACGATTCCCGCAACCCCCACCAGTGTCAGACTCACTTGGGCTCCTCCTTATCGGATGCGACGAGTTGGATGAGATCCGTCACCAGGACCAGCGAAAGGATAATACACCCAAAGGCCGCGGCATAGGTGAACGGGTAATAGATGATGCGCAGCGTCTCCGTGAGCTCGCCGGTCCTTCTGAGCGTCTCCGCCTTGAGGGCCATCTGCCATCCGGCGAGCACGAAAAACGCCCCGCACACGACGCTGTTGAAAATACCAACGAGCCGTTTTCTCTTTTCCGAAAAGCGGCTCACCAGGACATCCACGGCCACATGTCCCTTGGTGATCTGGGTGTGTCCGAGGGCAAAGGCCGTCACCACCGCACCGAAAAGCCCCATGAGTTCATAGGTGCCCTTGATGGGCCCCCAGACGATGCGAAAGAAAATATTGGCGCAGGTCAACAGGACCATAAAGACCAGACAGGCGCCGCTCAACCCGGTCAGGAGTTTGTTGATGTTTTTTGTGATCCCAATCAGCGTTTTCATCACCTTTATTCCATGTTCAAGATTGGGTTTTTATCGAAAAGAAGCGGACTGCGGATCCGTCACCCGCCGCAGCCCGCTTCTCGTCCGGTATTCGGAAAGGAAAAATTCCCCTTTATTTTTTGTGCTTTTTGATCAGGGTCCGGATGTCGTCCACGATGGCCTTGGCCGGTATTCCCTTCTGGGTGGCATCGGCGATCCACTTTTCCGTTAAAAACTCCAGCTTGGCGTCCCAGCGGGCTTTTTCTTCGCTCGACAGGGTGATGACTTCCACGTTCTGTTCTTTTTGGGACCACGCCACGGATTCCTTAACGTGGTTGTCCATGTAGTTGCCGGTCCATTCGGACTGTTCCACCCGCAGGTCGTCCATAACCTTTTGGACGTCCGGCGGAAGCGACTTCCAGGTCTCCATGTTCATGACCACGGCAAAGGGATAAATGACCGTATCCACAACGGTGATGTATTTGCAGGTCTCCGCGAATTTGAAATCCTTCATGACTTCAAGAGAAGAAAAGAGTCCCTTGACCACGCCCTTCTGCAGGGCTTCCACCGTCTGGGGCATGGGCATCCCCACGGGATTGGCGCCCCAGGCCGAAAGCACCTGGGCGGCGCCGCCCGAGGCCCGCAGGTCCAGACCCTTCATATCCTCCAAGCGTCGAACTGGAACCTTGGACATGATGTTGTTGGGGGCCGTGGTGAACATGGCCAACACCTTCACCTTTGAAAACTCTTCGGGTTGATACTTCTCCCACAGATCCCACAACACCAGGCTTCCCACCCGGGCATCGGGGATCCCCAGGGGCAGGCTGGTGGCGTTGGTCACGACGAAACGGCCGGGCTGATACGCCATGCACAGGTTCCCGATGTTGGCCTGCCCCGCGATGACACCGTCCATCATGTTCTTGGCATCGAGCAGGGTCCCCCCGGGATACGTATCGATGGAGACCTTTCCGTTGGTCCGTTTTTCCACTTCCGTTTTCCACCGCTCCATCTGAACGCATGGAAACGTGGGGGCCGGCGGGAAATTGGCATAACTCAGTTTAATGGGATTGTCCGCCGCCTGGGCGGGAATAAACCCGGCCATCAGGCAGACAGCGACGATGATTCCGATGATCCCTCTTGTCTTCATCGTAAACCCTCCTTCTTTTTCCTTTTGGTTGTTGGTTTGTGGATCCTGGAAACATGCCACGCGCTGATGAACCCCATAAAAGCGTATTCGCCCTGGAAAAGGCAACAAGAATCATTCCTCCACGACACAGGCATCTCCCGGGTCTTTTCCGGCCTGTATCCCGCAAAGGTCGATTCCCTGGTTTTCCCGGATGGCGGCCAGCACCCGTTCGGGGGTCATGGGGAGATCCTTGATCCGAACGCCCACGGCATCGTATATGGCGTTGGCGATGGCCGGGGCGGTGGGAACGCATCCGGGCTCTCCAATTCCTTTTGCGCCGAAGGGGCCGTCCGGATCCGAAGATTCCAGGACCGGGGCCTTCATGGGCACCACGTCCTTGGCCGTGAGAATCTTGTAATCCCGGAAATTGGGATTCATGCACTGGCCCTTTTCCGAAAGGATCTGTTCCGTGAGGGCGTACCCGATCCCCATCATGACGCCGCCGTAGACTTGTCCTTCCAGGAGCATGGGATTGATGGCTTTGCCCACGTCATGGGCCGCCACGTAGTCGAGGATCTTCACCTTTCCGGTTTCTTCGTCCACCTTCACCCGGACCCCGTGAACGCCGAAGGTATACGTCATGGAAAGGTTTCCGCGGAAGTCCCGGCCCAGGTTTTCATTGGCTGGGTCATAAAAATACTCCGCCATGAGCATGCGGCCGCTTCTGGAAAAATGCGCTTTTCGAAGAAGTTTTCCGAACGCCATTGTTCGGGTGTCATCCTCCACGGAGCATATGCTTCGATCCCGGAGGACGAGCCTGTCCCCGGGGGTGTCCAGAATCCTGGAGGCCACCTCCAGGACCTGCGCCTTGATCTTCTTGGCGGCCCCCAGGGCCGAGTTCCCGGCCACAAAGGTGGTCCGGCTGGCATGGGCCCCCACGTCCCAGGGGCAGACATCCGTATCCGTGTGGATCACGTGGATGTCGTCCACGGCCAGTCCGAGTTCTTCGGCCACGATCTGGGCGATGACCGTATCCGCGCCTTGTCCCATATCCGACGCGCCGGTGAAGACGTTGACTTTCCCGAAGTCGTCCACTTTGATGATGGTCCCGCACCCGTCGGACTTGTAAACCCGGGCCCCGCCGCCCACATGGATCAAGGAGGCCATTCCCACCCCCTCCCCTTTTTCCTTGGGCCGGTCCATGTCCAGTTCCCTGACCACCGCGTCGATGCACTCCTTCAGCCCGCAGGTGGTGATTTTGAAATTCTGGGGAGAGACGTATCCGCTCTCATTGGCGTTGATTTCCCGAAACACCACCCGGTCGATCCCGGCGGCTTCGGCCAGCATGTCCATGGAACTCTCTATGGCAAAGGTGGCCTGGGGATTGCCGTATCCCCGCATGGCCTGGGCATAGGTGTTGTTGGTGTAGACGCATTTGGCTTCGTAGCGGACGTTGGGGACCTTGTACAGGGTGGTGATGGGCATCATCATCACCGAAGGCGTGGTGGCCCCCCAGGACGTATACGCGCCGTTGTCGAGAATCATGGAAATATCCCGGAAAAGGAGCCTCCCCTCCTTGTCGCATCCCTGGGCGATCCGGGTGAGGGTGGGCTGGCGCGTGGACGTGGCGATGAACTCTTCCTGCCGGTCGAAAACGATTTTCACGGGCTTTCGTGTATGATGGGCCAGGAGGATGGCGATATACTCGTAGGCATAGGTGTCGAGTTTACTTCCGAACCCGCCGCCGAGAAGGGGCTTGATCACACGAACCCGGCGGTTTTTAATCCCCATGGCGTCCAACGCGTCGATGAAATCCTTTTGGGCCAGGGACGGGATCTGGGTGTTGGAGTAAATGGTTAAATTATCGGCGTAGTCAAACCAGGCCAGCGCGCCGGAAGCCCCGAGACAACAGTGGGTGACCCATGTGGTGGAAAAATTCTCCTCCACAATGTAAGCGGCCTTTTTTTTGGCTTCTTCCACGTCTCCATAGTGAAGTTTCCAGGGCATCTTCAAAATATTGGTCTTGTGCGCCTCGTGTACCAGGGGCGCGTCCTCCCGCATAGCCGCCACCGGATCGAAGATTCCGGGGAGGGCTTCATAGGTGACCTCGATGAGGCGGACGGCCTCCTCTGCCGTTTCCGGGTCCACGGCGGCTACGGCCGCCACCTCGTCCCGGTAGGAGCGGACCTTTCCGGCTTTCAGGGGTCGATTGTCCTTGTACACCCCGAACTTGATCTCCGGAATGTCGTATCCGGTGAGCACTCCCCGGACACCGGGGAGTTTTTTCGCCTTGCTGGTATCGATGTGGACGATTTTGGCATGCGGATATTTGCTGTAAAGGATCTTCCCGTAAAGCATGCCGGGAACTTTCAGATCCTGGATATACTGACTTCGGCCCGTGGCCTTGTCCATGGCATCGAGCTTGGGAATCCGCTTGCCGACGGTGTGAAATTGGTTCATGGCTCCCCCGCTTTTTTTCCTTTAATCCTCTTCATCGGCCTGCCAGGCCACCACTTTTACTTTTTCCTGGGCCGTGCTGCTCACCGACCGGATGGATTCGATGATCTGTACATACCCCGTACACCGGCAGATGTTCCCCGCGATGGCCTCCTTGATCTCGTCTTCTCCCGCGGCGGGGTTTTCGTCCAAAAGGGCCTTGGCGGAAAGGATCATCCCCGGAGAACAGAATCCGCACTGGATCCCTCCCTGTTCCACAAACGCTTTCTGGATCGGGTGGAGGGTCCCCTCCGGTGAGGCCAATCCTTCAATGGTCCGCACCGTCTTCCCCTCGATCTCGGCGGCCAGATACAAGCAGGAATTCACCGCCATCCCGTCCACCAGGACGGTGCACGCCCCGCATTCTCCGCTCCCGCATCCTTCCTTGGTTCCCAGAAGCCCCAATTCTTCCCGCAGCAGATGCAACAGGGTCCAGTGGTCCTGGATGCGTAACTGCATTTCGCTTCCATTTAATACGAATGAAACAACGCGTTCCATGAGTGGCCTCCTTATGCGCGATGGAGAGACTGTGTTTCGTGAACCCGTTCCAGTGCCTTTTGTCCCATCCGCTTGACCAGCACCCCCACCATTTCCCGGCGGTACCAGGCGACCCCCCGGATGCTGTCCCGGACCCTCGATTCACGGGCGGCGATTTTTCCGGCCTCCTCCAGGATTTGGTCGTTGAGGGGTTTTCCCTGCAAGAAATGCTCGGCTTCAAAAGGCCGCATGGGTGTCGGCGCCGCCACTCCTAAAGCGATCCGGGCCCGGGCGCACGTGGTCAGATCCTCTTCGAGGGAAAGGACGACCCCGACACCCAAAAGCGGGAGTTCCATGGCTTCCCGTCTTCCGAATTTGACGTACGCGCTCCCGGTTCGGGGCAACAGGGGCGGGACAACGATCTCGGTGAGAATTTCCCCCGGCTCGAGGTCGCACTGTCCCGGGCCCAGGAAAAACCGCAACAGGTCCATGGAGCGCTCCCCCTTGGGCCCGTGGACATTAACCCGGGCGTCCAGGGCGATGAGGGGCGCGGCACCGTCCGCCGACGGGACCGCATTCACCAGGTTCCCGCCGATGGTGGCCACGTTTCGGATCTGGACGGATCCGATATTTTTGACCGCGTCATGGAGGATGGGATACCGCACCTGCACCCGCTTGGAGGTCTCGATGCGGCGGTGGGTGACAAAGGCGCCGATGTACAACTCCCCGCTTTCCGTGTTGAACAGGGGGCGGTCCGGAGACAGGATATGCTTTAAGGAAATGAGATAATCCGGAAACACCTTTTTCTCTTTAATCTTGATCAGGATATCCGTCCCCCCGGCGATGTACCTGGCGCGCTCTCCATGGGTCATATGCATGGAGATGGCCTCGTCCAACGACTTGGGAACCATGTAAGTGAATCGCCTCATATCCACCTCTTCAATTTGAGTGACGCGTATTGGCTATCCTCGGTCGTCAAAGACCCTTTTGGACTTTCTTTCGGATCGGGGGAGGCATCCGCAGTCCACCACATCCACCCGGCAGCTGACCATCAATTGCTTCTTGATCTCTTCGGCGATCCTTTTTGAAAGGCCGGCCTTCAGCGCCTCCGACGCCTCGGTCTCGCATTCCACGCGCAAGGCCATGTAGTCTTTTCCGTCGTCTTCCCGTTTTAAAATCACCTGGTATTCGCAGCTGACACCCGGAATCCGGGAGAGGAGCTGATCGAACTGCCCCGGGTAGATGTTCACGCCCCGGAATATGATCATGTCGTCGGATCGACCCAGGATCCGCCCGTGCAACGGAAGAATACTCCCGCAGGAACAGGGGGAATCGATCCTTTGAACCAGGTCCCGGGTTCGATAGCGGATGAGGGGTGCGGCTTCCTTGTAAAGGGTGGTCACCACCATCTCTCCGGTCTCCCCGTCCGCCACGGGCTTGAGGGTATCCGGGTCCAATATCTCCAGGATATAGTAATCGGCCCAGTAATGAATCCCTTCATGCTTATGGCAGTCGAGCCCGGTGCCGGGACCGTAAAGCTCGGTCATGCCGGTGATGTCGAACATGTCTTCCAGCCCCATCAGTTCGCGGATCCGCTGCCGCATGGCATCTCCGCTTCGTTCGGACCCGAAGATCATTTTCTTCAGCGCGATCCTGTCTTTCAGGTTTCGGCGGTCAATCTCTTCGGCCATTAAAAGTCCCATGGAGGCGGTGCAGCAGATCACCGTGGATCGAAGGTCTTCCAGGAACCGGCACTGCATGTCGATATTGCCGGGCCCCACGGGGATGGCCATGGCCCCCAACCGTTCGCATCCCAGCTGAAACCCCACCCCGGCAGTCCAGATGCCGTATCCCACCGCGATCTGGACCCGGTCCTCAGGGGTGACGCCCGCCATTTCATAGCATCGGGCGAACATGTGCTTCCAGTCATCGATGTCTTTCTGCGTATAGGCAAGGACCTTCTTTTTTCCCGTGGTTCCGGAAGAGGCATGGACGCGGACCACCCGGGATTCGGGCACCGAAAGCAGCGGGAACGGATAACCGTCCTTGAGATCATCGGCGGTGGTAAACGGAAGGCGCGTCAGGTCGTCAAGGGATCGAATGGATTCGGGGTGGACGCCCGCCGCATCCAGGCGCTTTTGATAAAATGCACATCCATTATACCCATGCGTCACCGTCCATTGCAAGCGTTCAAGTTGGTGATCGTGCAGCGCCTCCCCGTTTTCAAATTCCGGCATGAACGTTTCGGCCATTCCCCTATTCTCCTCTTTGGCTGTTTTCGCATTCGGTGCTGCGCCGCAGATCTTGTGTCGCCTCCCCATTCACCTCGAGAGTATCGGAGTCGATGACGACCCCGTAGTCCTCTTTTGCGCCTTTTACACTCACATAGCCCTGCTCCACGTCCCGCTGAACCCGGTCCAATTCCCGCTGGAGGGGGTTTCCATACCCGCCGCCCCCGGCACTGTAAAATGCAAGAACGTCGCCGGGCTCGCAAAAGGTGAGCCCGCTGGGATCCGCCGGTGCGTCGTTTTTTAAAAACCGGGCCTTGGCGCCGGGACCCCCCCCGAAAATGCCCTGGGGGGCATACCGGAACCGACCCGCCTGGACCGCCACGGTGATCTGCCCCTGGGGAGCCTTTTCATCATCCGGTATGCGAATGACCATTTTTCGTCCCAATCCGCCGCGCCGCTTTCCAGGGCCCCCGGAATCACAAACGAGTTCCCGGGCCTCGACGATGAGCGGCGTATCGCTTTCAAAGATCTCCACGGGCGTGTTGGCCCCGTTGGCGGGGAAAATGGCGCAGTGGTGCCCGTCCATCCGGCTCCCGGCCCCCAGGCCGCCCCCCCGGATAATCATGGTGTGGAAGGGTTTGCCGTCGTGGCGTTTTCCGTAAAAGATATTGGTCTGGGCCGGCGTGCCGCCGCTGTCGGTGATGATGCTGTCCGGCGCGGCTTTGGAAAGAGCCCGAAAAACCATCTCGGTCATGAAGTGGCCGATCTGCATCCGCGCCGCCACAGCCGCCGGAAACCGGCAGTTCACCACCGATCCTTCGGGGGCGGTCATTTTCACCGGCCGGATGGCGCCTTCGTTTATGGGGATTTCCGGATCGAACGCGCTTTTAATCGCCATGAAGACATAGGCATAGGTGAAATTGTAGACCACGTTGACACCCCAGTCCACCTGGGGGGACGTCCCGTCGAAATCCACCGTGATCTCGTCTCCGGACTTGGTGGCGCATAATTGGATATGGATGTCTTTTCGTTTGCCCGCCCCTTCGATGCGGCCCTGGTATGGATAGGCGCCGTCCGGAATTTCCGAGATGGCCTTGCGCATGCTCGTCTCCGTACGCTCGATGATCGCATCGGCCAGATCGTCCAGGGTTTCGAGCCCCTCGTCCCGGAGGAGTTCGATGATTTTTTGGGAGCAGACATGGTTGGCGGCCACCTGGCTCCGGATATCTCCGACCACCTCTTTTGGAGTCCGGACGTTCCAACGGATCAGGTTCAACACCCCCTCATTGAGCAGGCCGGCATCGTAGAGCTTCAACGGCGGGATGAAAAGACCTTCCTCAAAAACCTCCCGGTTGTCGGAGGAAACCCGCCCGCCGATGTCCGAGTGGTGAAAGACGCATGCCGTGAAGGCCACGGGCTTTTCCTTGTAAAAAATGGGGCTGAGTACGCAGACGTCGTTTAAGTGTCCGGCCAGCCGCCAGGGGTCGTTCACGATGAACACATCCCCTTCCCGGTACTGTTCCAAGGGGATGGAGCGGATGATTTCTTTAACCCCCAGGGACATGGCGCCCGCCTGCCCCGGTGTGCAGAAGGTCCCCTGCACCAGTTCCTGGCCCCGGCTGTCCGTGAACATGCACGTGTAGTCATGGGCATCCCTCAGGAGACTGGAAAAGGCCGTGCGTGCCACGGAGGCGTCCGCTTCGTCCACGATGGAAACCAGCCTCCGCCAGAGGATTTCGAGGGTGATGGGATCAAATTGCGTCGCCATGGTGTCCTCCGTTTCCCTTTTCCAAATCGATCCATACGAAGCCGTAGTCATCTACGGCGGCACGGGCGTCTTCGCCGATGATGATGGTGGATTCTTTTTCCTCAATGACCGCCGGACCCCGGAAAGCGGCTCCCGGGAAAAGACGCATCCGGTCATAGACCGTAAATGGAATGAATTCCCGCCGGTTGACGGAAAAGGCGTTCCGTGTCCCTTTGATGCATTCGGAAAGCCCCCGTTTTTCCGTTGTCCGCTTCGGAATCCGGAAAGGGCGCTGGGGGATCTGCGCACGGACCTTGAAGGTGACGAATTCCACCGGCGTTTCCGCGTAGGTGCGGCCGTACAGCTTCTTGTAGCTGTCGTCGAAACGCCGGCGGATATCTTCTTTTGAAAACTCAAAAAAAGGCTTTCTATCAATGGGTAGATCGGTCTCGGCGCCCTGCCCCACAAACCGCATACTCAATACGCGCGTAAAAAGAATTTCCGCTGCTTTCCCCGACGACTTCAGGATCTTTTCCCCGTCTTGTTCCAGGGCGGCAAAAAGGGCTTCGATTTCCTCGAAATCAGCGGTATCCATCGGTTCCCGATGGCTTCGGGACAGATCAAAGGCCACGGGGGCCGTGAAAAAGCCCAACGCGGATCCCACTCCCGCCAAGGGGGGAACCAGGATGCGGGGGGCCCCGATCTTTTTGGCCAAGCCATAGGCATGGACCGGTCCGGCGCCGCCGAAGGCGAGAATCAGGACCACCTGGGGATTTCCGCCTTTCTCCGCGATGTGGGTCTTGGCCGCCGCCGCCATGGTTTCATTGATGAGATCGTGGATCCCAAAAGCCGCCTCCACCAGGCCCGTTCCCAAGGGTGTTGCTACTTTTTCGGCGATGGCCCCTTCGGCCGCGCGTTTATTCAACGGCATGGTCCCGCCCAAAAAATAATCGGGGTCCAGGTATCCGAGGACCAGATCCGCGTCCGTCACCGTGGGCTCCGTACCGCCCTTTTCGTAACTCACCGGCCCGGGATCGGCGCCGGCGCTGTCGGGCCCCACCTGGAGGAGACCCATGCGGTTGATTCGGGCGATGCTGCCTCCGCCGGCACCGATCTCCATGAGATCCACCACGGGGACCTGGATGGGAAGGCCGCTCCCCTTTTTGAACCGCTGTACGCGCCCCACTTCGAAGGTGGAAACGAGCCCGGCGTGGCCTTTTTGAATCAGGCAGGACTTGGCGGTGGTGCCGCCCATGTCGAAGCAAAACATGTCTTCGATCTTAAACATTTTCCCGTAATGCTGGGAGGCGATCACCGCCGCCGTGGGCCCGGACTCGATGATCCGCACCGGAAAGGCCTGGGCTGTTTCCACCGAGGTAATCCCCCCGCTGGAAAGCATGATGTAGAGCCGCCCGGCAAACCCCATGTCTTGGAGCCTGCGGGTGAGCTTCTTCAGGTATTTCTCGGTGATGGGCTTCACATAGGCATTGGTCACCGTGGTGCTGGTCCGTTCGTACTCCCGAATCTGGGGCAGCACCTCGAAAGAGGTGGAAAGAAAGAGATCCGGGGCCTTTTCCTCCACGATGGCCTTGATGCGCATTTCGTGCGCCGGATTTTCATAGGAGTTGATGAGGCATACCGCCAAAGACGTCATCCCCATCCCCAGCAACGCATCGAGGGTGGCTTTCACTTGGGCATCCTCAAGCGGCTTGAGGATGCGGCCGTCGCCGGCGATCCGTTCCCGGATTTCTTTTCGGAAAGGTCTTGGGATCAACGGTTCCGGATATTCGGCGAAAATATCGTAGGCGTCGTAGCGAAGCTCCCGGCCCAACTCCAGCACGTCTTTGAACCCTTCCGTGGTCATCAGGCCCGTCTTGGCCCCTTTTCTTTCGATGATGGCGTTGATGACCAGCGTGGTCCCGTGGATGATCTCCTCCAGGTGTTCCATGAAACCCGGGTGCTGCTCCAGAAGCCGGGAGACGCCCGTTTCCACCGCCTCCGAAGGGTCCGCCGGCGTGGTCAGGCACTTGTACACGTGGAAGCGGCCGCTTTGATCGTCCACCAGGACAAAATCGGTGAAGGTCCCTCCGATGTCACACCCCAGACGGAAGCGGTTGGAAGCCGATGGGAATTCGCTTGCCATAAAACGGAATCCTTGATTGTATGGGTTAAAAAATACTCGGTTCTTCCCAAATCCCGAAGACGTCCCGGAAGACGCCGGTCATCTCCCCCACCGTGGCGTATGCCTTGCAGCAGGCCACCAGGTCGGGCATGACGTTTTTTCCGGAACGGGCACTCTGCTCAAGGGCTTTCAGCGCCTCTTTTACCCGGCGGTTGTCCCTTTCCCGGCGCAGCGTCCTGAGGCTGTCGATCTGTTTTTTCGCCCATCCTTCATCGTATTCATGGAGTTCCACTTCAGGATGATCGCCTTCCGTGTATTTATTCACCCCGACCTTGATGATTTCCTTGTTCTGGAGTCCCTTTTCGAATTCATAGGCCTGCCGGGTCACCTCCCGCTGGATGGCGCCCGTGGCCACGGCCCGGACCATCCCTCCCATTTCCTGAATCCGGCGCATCTCTTCCCGGATCTTTTCTTCCATCTGCCTGGTGATCGTTTCAATGAAATAGGAACCAGCCAGCGGATCCACGGTATCCCGGAGCCCCACTTCTTCCATGAGGATTTCCAGGGTCCTCAGCGAAAGCAACGCCGCCCGGGGCGTGGGAATGGTGTAGGCTTCGTCGAAAGAGCACAAGGCCGTGGTCTGGGCGCCGCCGAGGGCCGCGGCCAGGGCATAGTATGCCCCCCGGATGATATTGTTTTCCGGCTGTTCCTTGGTGAGCCCGCTCCCGCCGCCGCCGAAGAGCCCCCGGAGGAAGAGGTTCTTCTTGTTTTTAACGCCGTATTCTTCCTTGAGCATCGTCGCCCACAGTTTGCGGGCGGCCCGAAACTTGGCCACCTGTTCCCACAGGTTGCCGTAGACATTGAGGTTAAAGGAAAACCGCCCCACGAAATCTTCCGGGGAAAGGCCCCGGTCGGCCACGTTTTCGATGTAGGCCCGGGCGATCTCCAGTGCGCAGGCGATCTCCTGGGCCGGGGTGGCCCCCGATTCCCGGATATGATACCCGCAGACACTCACGGGGTTGCACCGGGGGAGCGCTTTGACGGCGTATTCGATGCAGTCCCCCACGAGGCGCACGGCCGGTTCCACGGGAAAGATCCATGCCCCGCGGCCGATCATTTCCTTGAGGATGTCGTTTTGGGGGGTGGTGCTGATGACCGCTTTGGAGTAGCCGAACGTTTCCGCCACGGCCTGGTACATGGCCAGCATCACCGTGGCGTTGGCGTTGATGGTCAGTCCGGATCCGATACGATCAAAGGGGATGTCTTTAAAGGCGATTTCAAAATCCTTAAGGGAGTCCACCGCCATCCCCACCCGTCCTACTTCTCCTTCGGCCCGGGGATCATCGGAATCAAGCCCCATCTGGGTCGGAAGATCGAAGGCCACGTTCAGCCCGGTCTGGCCGTGGGAAATCATCCATTTGAACCGCTGGTTGGTCTCTTCCGGCGTTCCGAAACCCGTATACTGGCGGGTGGTCCAGGCCCGACTCCGGTACCCGCCGGGATGCAGGCTCCGGGTAAAGGGAAATTCGCCGGGATCCCCCAGGTCCTTTTGGTAATCGAACCCCGCTTCTTCCAGATCGCGGGGCCCGTAAGACGGTTTCACCCGGATGCCGCTTTGGTAGATGACTTCCTTGACCGCGTCTTTTTCGTCTCGAATGTATCTTGCCACGCCCATGTTCTATCCCCCGTTGACCAAGGCCTGAATGGCGCTTGAGATTTCGGAAAAGGGTGTTCCGCCGGGAAACACGGCGGCAACACCGATGGCTTTCAGCGCCCCCACGTCCTTTTTCGGAATCACGCCGCCGACCACCACCTTGATGTCCTCCACCTTTTCTTCTTTCAACCGGGAAATCAGCTTCCGGCTGATGGGCAGGTGCGCGCCGGTCATGATGCTCAACCCGATGATATCCACCGATTCCTGAATCGCGGCGGAAACAATCTGATCGATGCTCTGATGCAGCCCGGTGTACGTCACTTCCATCCCTGCGTCCCGGAGTGCCAGGGCCACGATCTTGGCCCCCCGGTCATGACCGTCCAGGTCGGGCTTGGCGATGAGCACCCGTATCCGTTTTTTTGGTTCCATTGCCGACACCTCTTCTTGTTCGATTCTTTCCCTGAACACCCCTAGGCCGTGATGTCATCCCCGTCAAAGGCCGACAGGAAGGCGGCGCATCCGCGCACAATGTGGTCCTTCACCAGCCGTTCCACCTTTTCCGAATCCCGTCTTCGAATGTGTTCGAGCATTTGCTTGTGATCTTCGTTGCTCACCCGGGCCAATGCTTCATCCCGGAGGATGATCCGGCGAAAGCGGAATATTTGGTCCCGCAGGTCATTGATCATCTTAATGAGCTTGGGGCTCCGGCTCAAGGCGTAAAGGAGATCGTGGAATTCCGTGTTGATCCGGGGCAATTCCTCCAGGCCCCTGTGTTCCAGGTAGCGTTCATATTCGGCGATTTTTTGCTGCAAGGGAATCAGCTCGCTTTCTTCATGTTTGACGGCGGAAAGCCGTGCGGCGTAGCTTTCGAGAACGCTCCGGATGCCGAAGGTTTCTTCGATGTCCCGGCGATCCAGCCCCAAAACCACGAAGCCGCCCCGGGGGAGCCGCTTCAAATGCCCTTCCTGTTCCAATCGATGGAGGGCCTCTCTCACCGGGGTTCGGCTGATCTCCATGGATCCGGCGATCCGGTTTTCCACCATGCGGCTCCCGGGTTCGATATCCCCGCGAACAATGGCTTTCCGAAGGTTTTCGAAGACCCGGTCCCCCAGGGATTTTTTTTCCAAAAAACGGGGCAAGGGTCTTAAATCAAATGTATCGCCGACACCGGTACGCTCCATACGGCATCCTTTGTTTTATAGCCCGGACCATCGGGCGATGTTGGTCTGGAGAACCTCGTGGGTCCCTCCCCCGTTTAACAGGAAACGGCTGTCCCGGTAGTAGCGCTGCACCGTATATTCCATGGAATACCCGTAGGCACCGAAGATGCGGGTGGCCTCGTCGGCGGCCTTGCAGGCCGCCTCGGTGGCGAAATACTTGGCCATGGTGGCTTCCTTGAGGCAGGGCGCCTTGTTGTCGATCATTCTTGCCGCCCGGTAGGTGAGGAGGCGGGCGGCCTCGAGTTCGGTGGCCATGTTGGCGATCTTGGCCTGGATCAGCTGATACTGGCCGATGGGCCGGCCAAAGGCCACCCGCTCCTTGGCGTATTGGATGGCATCGGCCATGGAGGCCCGCAAGAGGCCGATGGCCAAAGCCGCGGTCATTGCCCGAATTTCGGACAGAATGGACATGAGGTTGCTCACCCCTTCCCCTTCCCGTCCCAGCATGAATTCAAAGGGGATGTACACGTTGGTGAAGGCCACTTCGGACATGCGCGTGGTTCGGGTTCCCAGAGTTTCGAAGGGCGGGCTCACGGAAACCCCGGGGGTTTCTCTCGGGACAAAGAAAAAATTGAGCCCCCGAAGCTTTTTGGCCGGATCCGTCTGGCACAGGACCGTATAAAAGTCTGCGATGGGACCGTTGGTCACCCAAGTTTTCATCCCGTTGATCACGAATCCGTCCTTGGTCCGTTGGGCAAGGGTGGTCACGGCGCCCAGGTCCGACCCGGCTTCGGGCTCGGTGAGGCAGAAACACGGGATTTTTTCGCCCTTCATGGCCGGCAGGAAGAAGTTTTCGTGCATTTCCTGCGTCCCGAAATGAAAGAGAAAGTTGGTCCCCATGAGACACTGCATGGCGGAAACCGCGGCCAGGCTCATGAGGCCCCGGGCCAGCTCTTCGTGGATGATGCAATACAAGGTGGTGTTGCCCCCGGACCCGCCTTTGTTCCGGGGATACCGGATCCCGAAAACCCCCATTTCTCCCACTTTTCGGAAGAGTTCCATGGGAAACTCCCCGGAGGCATCAATCCGTTGTGCCTGTGGGATCACTTCCTTGTCCACGAACCGGGCCATGCTGTCCCGGATCAGATGTTCAGGATTGGATCGAATCATATGGCGCATTCTCCTTAAAGCGGCTCATCCGCTTGACGCTTGAAGCTGCCGGATCATTTCCGGGACGATTTCATGGAGGTCCCCCACGATTCCCCAATCGGCCACCTGGAAGATGGGCGCCCGGGGATCCTTGTTCACGGCGATGATATATCGGGAGTGCATCATACCGGCCCGGTGCTGGATGGCGCCGGAAACGCCGCAGGCGATGTAAATCTCCGGTCGCACCGATTTCCCGGTCTGGCCCACCTGATTTTCCGAAGGGATCCAGCCCTCCTCCACGGCCACCCGGGTCCCGGCCACCTCACCGCCCATGACGTCCGCCAGTTCCCGCAGGATCTGGAAGCCTTGGGCGTCTCCCACGCCCCGGCCGCCGGCCACGATGACTTTGGCCGCCGCGAGATCGGATCCGGTTTTTTTCTCCCGGACCGTTTCCAGGACTTTGACGCCGATCCGGCTTTCGGTGATTTGAAACGGATGCCGGACCACGGCCCCTTTATTATCCGGGGTGGGGACCGCCACCATGACGCCGGGCCGGACCGTGGCCATCTGGGGGCGGGAATACCGGTTGGCGATGGTTGCCATGACGTTGCCGCCGAAGGCCGGCCGGGTCTGGAGCAGGATCTTTTCCTCGGGATCGATGGAAAGCTCCGTGCAGTCCGCCGTGAGGCCGCAGCCCACGCGACGGGAGATCCGGGGGGCGAGATCCCGGCCGAGATGGGAGGCCCCCAAAAGGAAAATGTTCGGCTTGTGGGTCTTCACCAGGGCTTCCACCGCATCCGCGTAGGGGATGGTCCGATAATGGGTCAAGGCCTTGTGCTGCACCACATAAACCTTGTCCGCCCCGTACCGGATCAGGGTTTGGGATAAATCGGAAACCCGGCTTCCCAGCAAGACCGCGCAGACTTCCTGGTTCAGGGCGTCACCCAGCTCCCGGGCTTTTCCCAAAAGCTCCAGGCACACCCGATTCAATTGACCGTTCCGCTGTTCCGCAAAGACCCAAACGCCGGTATGATCCGAAAAATCCGGAATCTTTTTGGGTTCGGCGTCCGAAAAAATCGCCTTGGCCTTGCACACTTCCAGGCAGACCCCGCAGGCGGTGCAGCGATCCAGGATTTCGGCCTTGCCGTCCTTGATTTCGATGGCGCCGTACGGGCACGCTTTGAGGCATCGCCGGCAACCGTCACAAAGATCTTTTTCCACCCAGACGATCATATGCGTTTTCCTCTCACAATTCGCATGTGGACGCGAAGGCCCTGCACGCCGTGGCGCCTTCACTGGCCTTCAGGCGTTGGATCAGCTCCCGGACCATACCTTCCTTGCCCCCTTCCAGAATTTTGCCTTCCCGCTTGAACTTGGGGGCAAAGGTTTGAATCACGTGGGTGAGGGAGCCTTCCAGCCCCACCTCCCGGGTTTTGACCCCGATATCCGCGGCGTTGAGGACCCGGATCGGGGCCTTCTCCCGGCATCCCGCCAGGAGCCGGTCCACCCGCGGAAACCGCGGGGTATTCATCTCTCCGATAACGGTGATCAATGCCGGGAGCCGGCATTGGAGTCGCTCGTAACCGTCTTCCAGCCGCCGCTTCACCGTGATGTGTCTGGGATTCACCGATTCTATGGCGAATACATAGGTGGCCTGGGGGATCCCCAGCCAGTCGGCCACTTGAGGGCCGATCTGGGCCGTGTCCCCGTCGATGGCCTGCCGGCCGCAGAAAACAAGATCCCAGGACCCGACCTGTTGAATGGCCCGGGCCAGCGTAAAGGACGTGGCCCAGGTATCGGCGCCGGCAAATGCCCGGTCCGTGAGAAGCACTCCGGCGTCCGCGCCCATGCCCAACGCTTCCGTCATGACGTCGATGGCCTGCATGGGCCCCATGGAAAGGGCCGTCACCTTCCCGCCGAACCGGTCCTTGAGGGTCAGGGCCGCTTCCAGGGCGTGGGCGTCGTCCGGGTTGATAATACTTTTCAGCCCTTCCCGGATGAGGTTTCCGGTCTTGGGATCCAGTTGCACTTCCGTGGTGTCCGGAACCTGCTTGATCAGTACAATGCTGTCCATACGCGCCTTCCTCGTAAATCGCTCAATTTAGTGGAGTCCCCGCCTTGAAGGGCGGGACTCCCCGGTAAGGTGACGACCTATTTTGAGATAACTTCCCTCGATCCCGCCTTAAAAGGCGGGGCTTGCGGGAGCGTTCCGGTCAGACGATCCCTCTCGATTTCAACCCTTCCACGGCGTGTTCCGGATATTCCAGTGCCTCCGAGAGGATCCTGGCATTGTGTTCCCCGAACCGGGGGGGAAAGGAAAGCTGCCGATCGTTTCGGCGCATAAAGTCCGTGAGATACGGCGGCGGCGCCAGGGTGACCCGAAAGCCGGTGGCGGGATCCGTGGTATACAGAAGCCGGCGCTGTACCAGGGGATCTTCACACACCTCCTTGAGGGTCTGAATTTTGCTGATCGGCACCGTGATGGCCTTAAAAAGATCGATGAGGGTCTCTGAGGTTTCATTCCGGGTGACGGCTTCGATTTCCTGATTCAAGCGGGCCACGTCCTTGATCCGGCCGGTGTTTTTCTCGTATTGGGGGCGATCCAGGGGTTTAAACATCTCCTGGGATACCATGGATTTCCATTGGCGGTCGTTTCCGACGGCCAGATAGACGTATCCGTTTTTCGTCTTGTACACGGAAACCGGGGCGAAGAATTCATGGGTGTTTCCCCTCCGGGTCGCTTTTTTTCCAAAAGTATCCGTCATGGTGATGGGGACGGTGAGCCAGGAAACCGAGGACTCGAACATGGACAACTCGATCACGGATCCTTGTCTTGTTTTCTCCCGGACGAAAAGGGCTTTCATGATCCGGCCGTAGGCGTGCTCGCTGGTTCCCATGTCCGGCAGGGGAATCCCCAGGACCTGGGGAGCGCCGTCGGCTTCCCCGGTCATCTCCATGAGGCCGGATCGGGCCTGGAGGATGGGGTCATAGGCGGCTTCGTTGCTGTCCGGGCCGAAACCCGTGACCCCCACCCAGATGATGTCCTTCTTGATGGATTTCAGGGTTTCGTAATCGATCCCCAGCTTGGCGTAATTTTTCGGAAGCTGGTTGGTGGCGAAGATATCCACGTTCAATTTCTCGATGAGGGAATGGAAGATGGCCCGCCCCTCGGGGTCGGCAAGGTTCAGGGTGAGGGACTCCTTTCCGGCGTTGATACACAGATAATAGGTGTTCATCCGCTCTTCCCCCAGGACGTTTTCCCCCACCCAACGGTTGGGATCCCCGTAGACCGGGTGTTCCAAACGGATGACCCGCATCCCGTCCTGGGCCAGGCGAAACGTCAGATACGGCAGGACGGTGGCCTGCTCCAGGGACAGCACGGTCAGTTTCTTGAAGAGATCCATCATGTCCGCTCCTTTTGTGAAGTTATCGGGGCACCTGGGACCATCTTTTGTGTGGACATACGCTCCGGCGAAACCAGAAGGTGCTTTCGCACTTTGCCCAAGGCGGTGCGCGGAAAATCGGTGCAAAAGGAAAACTCTTTAGGGATTTTGAACGAGGCGATGCGCCCTTTGCAAAATTCGATCAGCGCAGAAGGTTGCGGGGGAACCCCGTTTTTGGATAGGATAAAGGCGTGTCCCACTTCCCCCCACTTTTCATCCGGAACCCCCACCACGGCCACTTCCTTGACATCCGGGTGCAATCCGATGACCTGTTCCACCTCCGCCGGATACACGTTTTCCCCGCCGGAAATATACATGTCCCCCACCCGGTCCACGAGGTAGAAATAGCCGTCTTCGTCCATCCGGGCCAGGTCGCCGGTATGCAGTCTCCCTTCCCTGAGCGTTTCCGCCGTCCTTTCGGGATCCATCCAGTACTCTTTCATCAGGATGGACCCTTTCACCACGATCTCTCCCACCCTCCCCGGCGGTACAGGACGGCCGTTCGGATCCACCAACCCCACCTCTGCATGGAAGACGGGCCGGCCCACGGTTCCCGGCCTGGACAAAAAGTCGTCCTCGGCGGCCCACAGGAGAATGGAGGTCTCCGTCTGCCCCATGATCTGGCGGGGCCGGAAACCGGCTTCCCGGCATCGGGAAAGGAGTTCGGGGGTGGTCTTTTCCCCGCCGATGGCGCAGACACGCAGGGAAGACAAGTCCTTTCGTTCTTCCGGGGGCACCTCAAGGAGGGATTTATAGACCGCGGGGACTCCCAGGAGTTTCGTCACCCTGTACTGCTCGATATCCCGGTAGGTGCGGAGGGGATCGAACCGGGGATGCAAAATCAGGGTGGCGCCTTTGTAAAGGGCCGGGGATGCCTGGATGAAAAGCCCGCCGGAGTGAAACAGCGGGAGCAGAATCAGCATCATATCGTCAAAATGGAGTTTAAAGAAAATTTCTGCATTGAGGCAGTTGAAAAAGGTCTTGCGATGGGTCAAGACCGCGCCCTTGGGTTTTCCCGTGGTCCCTGAGGTGTACATGATGACCTGGGGTTCCGTCGGATCCTGAGGACTTAAGTACTTGCTGAGAAACGGGGCTTTTCCGTCGAACGCGGCTGTTTCCGTGTGATAGTCGATGAAGGGCGTTTTCTCCGGTGGGCCCCCCAGGCAGCTCAAGAGAAGCGGCGGGCGGGCGGTGTTTACGGAAAGGGTCTTGATGTGATCGGCCCGGTCGGCGCCTAAGACAAAGAGCCGGGGACGGGCGTTTTTCAGGATGTATTCCAGTTCCGCTGCCGCCAGGCGGAAGTTGACGGGTACGAAAATGGCTCCGATCCGGGCGGCGGCCATGTAAATCTCCATGAACTCGGGGCAGTTCTTCAACATCACCGCCACCCGATCCCCCTTTTCGATCCCCAGGTCCTGGAGCCAGCAGGCGGTACGATTCACCCGCCGATGCAACTCCAGATAGGTGATGGCGGTCCCGTCGAACCGGATAGCCGTCTTGCCGGGGTGCAGTTCACTCCACCGCTGGACCCACCAGGCGATGTTCATGGACTTGATCATCAGTGAATGTATACTGTATACCAAAAAGCCCTGTCAATGAAAAAGATGCGGCCTCCACGGCAAGGCCCATAGCCGCAATGCATGCTGGAATGCGCGGCCGGGAAACATTGGCAGCCGGGTGCGTCCGCCAAAAGGCACGTTGACATTCTCCCCCGGCTCCCGGTATGAAACAAAGCATGCACCGCCAGCCCTCCATGAACGACCGAATCCGCCGCCGGGCGGCCCGTTACCTCCCCGACGCCCATGCCGTCGCGGACCTGAAGATCCTCACCGACACCTCTGATTTTTTTTCCGTGGATTATGGATCCGTTCTCTTATTGGACGGCAGGGGATACCTGGTGCGCCAAAACGCCAAGGAAGGCCGTTTCGGTATCGACGAGCAGGAAAAGTTCTGGGTCAAGCGTGCCGTTGACCTTGAAACCGGCCGGCGGAAGATCATCAAGCTGGTCTTTTATGAACGTTTCACGGCCCACGTGGGGGATATCGCCTTCGAGTGTTTTCGGAGCCCCCGCAAGGAAAGCCGTATCCTGGCACTGGTGGGCGACCATCCCCATTTCATGCACGGATGCACCGTCAATGATACGGCCGGAAACATCGTCCGGATTATCGATTTTATTTACGGCAGACCCTTGTCCGCGTTCATTGACGACCTGGACGATCCCCATGACGTCTATTTCCGCAAGCACTTTCCCGGCATCCTCGATCATTTCACCGCCTGCGTCAAGGCCATCGGCTTCCTTCACGACCGCGGTGAAAAACACGGGGACATCCGCCGTGATCATATCCTTGTCGATCGGGAAAACAGCCATTACCGGTGGATCGATTTCGATTTCAATTACCGGCACCGGGAAAATATTTACGGGTACGACCTGTTCGGCCTGGGAAATATCCTGATCTTCTTGGCAGGGCGGGGCGACGTGATTCTCTCGGACCTGAAAACCCGGGATCCTTCGGCCTATGCACGTCTGACAGAAGACGATCTCAACATCGTCTTCAACCATCGCGTCGCCAACCTGAAAAAGGTGTATCCTTACATTCCGGAAAAACTGAACCGGATCCTTTTGCACTTTTCCAAAGGCGCCGGGCGGTTTTACGATCATACCCGACAACTTTTAGAGGACCTCAAAGACTACCGCAAGGACTCCGGAATCGCCTGAAATGCATCGGCTCCGTTTTTCTGAAATCGTAAAAAGGCCTGTTTTGTTCACGACGCAAACTCGCAAAAACCGTTTACGATCTTGTTGTTTTTATGACTGCGCCTCTTGGGCGCCATAAAACCCCTTATCGACAGGAGACGGCCATGAACGCACCGCAACACGCCTACAACAAAAGCATTCTCATTGCCGTGGATGCATCCGACAACGCCCGCCGCGCGGTGTCCTATGTGGCGCAACTGCTGGAGGGCCATCCGGCCTTCACCGTCACTCTCATGCACGTCATCAACGAACCGGAAGAAGATTATTTTTCCACCCCGGAAGAGCAGGCCAAGTGGGTGGCCGAATACCGGCAGAAGATCGACGCCGTCATGGACGAACACGAAGAACTCCTCATCCAGGGCGGGTTCGCACCCTCCGCCGTTTCCAAGAGCATCTTTACCCGTTTTTGCCCGTCCCTGGCCGAATGCATCCTTTCCGAGCAGCATAAAATGGCCTATGACACCGTGGTGGTGGGGCGGCAGGGATTGTCCCGGAGTGAAGAGTTTTTATTCGGAAGTGTATCGAGCAAAATCGTGACCCATGCCAAAAACTGCACGGTATGGGTGGTGGCCTAACCCACCCCGTGGTCCGTCTTTCTTTTGACGCTCCGGCATATTTCTCCTTGACAAGGCGCCTGTATACTGTATACAGCTATTGTCGAGGAATGCATGCCCACGGGCCTGCCGAGAAAACAGGTGGAATGCCCTGTTTGACCGGAACGCTTCCCGTAAACCCCGCGGTTTAAGGCAGGCTCGAGGGAAGCGATCTTTAAATTCATTTCAACCTGTTTACCCAATCCGATGCAAGGGAGGTTCGATGCATTTCGACACCCGGCTCTACCCGACTGTTTTCAACCCGTTGTTGATCACGCCGTCCCGACCCCTTCCCAAAAAGATCGCCGTCATCGGCGCGGGCACCATCGGCCCGGACATCGGCTATTATCTCAAGAGCGCGCTTCCCGAGAGCATCCTGTTCCTGGTGGACGTGGTGGAAGCCCCCCTGAAGGCCGCTGAAAAGCGTCTTTTGGGGTATGCCCAAAAGGCTGTCGAAAAAAAGAAGATGCGTCCCGAGCAGGCCCAGGCAGTGTGCGAAAATATTATTTATACCCTTGATTATGACCAAATCGCCGACTGCGAACTGGTCATCGAAGCCGCCACTGAAGCCGTTCCGTTGAAGCAGCGCATCTTTGCCGCCGTTGAAAAAAGGGTTTCGGAGAAGGCCGTGATCACTTCCAATACGAGTTCCATACCGGCCCGGCGCCTCTTTTCGGAAATGCGCCACCCGGAACGGGCCACCGTGACCCATTTCTTCGCCCCGGCCTGGCGCAGCCTCCCGGTGGAAGTGATTCACTGGGAAAAAGTCGACCGGCAGGTGCTCGACGACCTCTTCTGGTTCTTCGCCGCAACCGGCAAAGCCCCCATCCTCACGGCGGACGCCATCTGCTTCGTCCTGGACCGCATCTTCGACAACTGGTGCAACGAGGCGGCCTTCCTCCTTTCCGACGCCACGGCCTCCCAGATCGACAAAACCGCCGAGGAATTCGTCTTCGCCGGGCCTTTTTACGTTTTGAATCTGGCCAACGGCAACCCCATCATCATCGAAACCAACACCCTGCAGATGGAAGAAGGGGAGCACTACCGGCCGGCATCCATTTTGGCTTCAGTGGAACGGTGGAAGACCCATCGCCCCGGAACGGAAATTCCGGTCCCCGGGCCGATCCGGGAAACGGTCCGGGACCGGCTCCTGGGGATCCTTTTCTCCCAAACCGTGGACATCATCGATCGAGGCATCGGAACCCCGGAGGATGTGAACTTCGGATGCCAGGTGGCCCTGGGGTTCCGCAAAGGCCCCCTGGATATCATGAAAGACATGGGCGAGGCACCGGTGAACCGAATCCTGCAACGCTTCAAGGACGACCGCCCGGGATTCCCACAACCTGAAAAGGCCTTGCCGGCGTACCAGGATTTTTACCGCCACCTCCTCGTGGATGAAACGGACGGAATCCGGATTCTGACCCTCCGGCGGCCCCAGGCCATGAACGCCCTCAACGATGAAATCCTCGACGAGCTCCTGACTGTTTTAAAAAAAGGGGCCCAAGACCCTTCCGTTGAAGGATTCGTCCTCACCGGGTACGGCACGGGGGCCTTTTCGGCCGGTGCCGAGATCGGAAAATTTCCCCGGATGCTCGGTGACAAAACCGCTTCTGCAGCCTACGCCCGGGAGTGCGCCCGGGTGCAGTCCTTTTTAGATCATATGGAAAAACCCGTGGTGGCGGCCCTCAACGGCCCGGCCCTGGGCGGCGGCCTGGAGTTGGCCATCCGTTGTCATGCCATCGTGGCCAAGGAAAACGCCCGGCTCCAGTTTCCCGAAATCACTCTGGGGATCCTTCCGGGCATCGGTGGATGCATCGTCCCTTATCGCAAATGGCCCAAGGGGGCGGCGGTGTTCCACGACATGATTCTTTCGGCAAGACCCCTTTCCGCAACGGAAGCCGCTGAAATCGGGATGGTGGACCGCACCGCAAAGACATACCCGGAGATGATCCAGGCTGCGGTGGAAACGGCCAAAAGGCTTAAAGGGGCCGTTCCCCGCATCCCGGACGCCCCTGTGGATATTCCGGAAGTCCGCATCCCGGAAACGCCCGCATCCGGAAAGCTTTTGTTGAGCAGGGAAGCGGTGGCCATCGCCGCCGAAACCATCCGGGAGGGGGCGGTGTGTTCGCGCCTTTCCGAGGCCCTTGAAAAAGGATATGCAGGGTTTGGAAAGATCGCCTGCACGCGGGCGGCCAAAGAGGGAATTACGGCCTTTTTGGAAAAACGAAAGCCGGTATTTGAACAATGACAAGATCGTAAACATGACCTGAAAACACCCTTTTCCTGCCGAACGCCCGGCAGTAAAATCGTTGTTCCATTTATGCTCCATTCGTCGGGGGGAAGGGCGTTGCGGTATTTGTGTACGGCAACGCCCATGCAAGGGACATCTAATCAACAAGGAGGATTTATGCAGGTCAAAAAGATTTTTCTGCCCGAGTCTGAGTTGCCGCGTCAATGGTACAACATCGCCGCAGACATGCCCACGCCCCTGGAACCGCCGCTGCATCCGGGAACCGGGGAGCCCATCGGACCCGACGCCCTGGCACCGATTTTTCCCATGCCGCTGATCGAGCAGGAAGTCAGCCAGGAGCGGTTCATTGATATCCCGGAACCTGTGCTGGAAAAATATCTCATCTGGCGTCCCACCCCCATGTACCGGGCCTTCAACCTGGAAAAGCACCTGGATACACCCGCAAAAATCTATTTTAAAAATGAAGGCGTCAGCCCGGCCGGGAGTCATAAGCCCAACACCGCCCTGGCCCAGGCATACTATAACAAAATCAGCGGCACCAAGCGGATCACCACCGAGACCGGCGCGGGCCAGTGGGGGAGTGCGTTGTCCATGTGCTGCAGCCTCTTCGGTCTGGAGTGCAAAGTCTACATGGTAAAAGTCAGCTACCAGCAGAAGCCCTACCGCCGGCTCATGATGGAGACCTGGGGCGCCACGTGCATTGCCAGTCCCAGCACCGAGACCAACGCGGGCCGAAAAATCCTCGAAAAAAACCCGGATTCTCCGGGAAGCCTGGGGATCGCCATCAGCGAAGCCGTGGAAGCCGCCGTCATGGACGAAGACGCCAAGTATTCCCTGGGGAGCGTGTTGAACCATGTGATGCTCCACCAGACCGTTGTGGGCCAGGAAGCCCAAAAACAAATGGCCCTTTTCGGGGATTACCCGGACGTGGTCATCGGCTGCGCCGGCGGCGGAAGCAACTTTGCCGGTATGGTGTTTCCGTTCATTCGGGATAAAATCAACGGCAAACAGGTGGAAATCCTGGCGGTGGAACCGGCCTCCTGCCCCACCATGACCCGGGGACCCTTTGCCTACGACTTCGGCGATACGGTCCAGATGACACCCCTTTTACCCATGCACACCCTGGGCCACAGCTTCATCCCGGAACCGATCCACGCCGGCGGCCTGCGGTACCACGGCATGGCGCCTTTGGTGAGCCAGCTGATCCTGGACGGGCTGATCACGCCCCTTGCCGTTCCCCAACTGGAAACCTTCGAAGCCGGCATCACCTTCGCCCGCACCGAGGGCTTTATCAGCGCTCCGGAAACGAATCACGCGGTGGCGGCCCTGATCCGGGAAGCCAAGAAGGCCAAGGAAGAAGGGAAAGAAAAGGTTATTTTACTCAATTGGAGCGGGCACGGCCTCGTAGACATGGCCGCTTACGAGGCGTATCTCTCCGGGAAGCTCAAAAACTACGACCTCCCCCAGGAGGAGATCGACCGGGCGCTCTCGGACATCGATCCGCTGCCCAAGCCCAGGCAATACAGAAAATAGGAGTCAAGGGGCCGAGGGTCCAAGGGGAAAGCATTCGGCTGTTTTCCAGGGCTCGGCCCCCCGGCCCTTTGGACGGAAACAAAATCGGCCTTATGATTGACAAAATCGGCCTTTTTACGAAGCCATCATGATTGACGCAAGCATATCATTATGAAAAACATCGTCCCGCCGGATGAGCGCTACGAAATCCGCTGTCCGAAACTGGGCCATCAGATTTCGTTTTCTTACTGCCGCGTGGAAAATCAAGGGCTCCCCTGCCCCAAGACCATCGAGTGCTGGCATCCCCACTTTCGGGTCCGGGCGTACCTGAAAGAGGAACTCACCCTGGAAGAATTCAACAAGGCCTTTGTCTTTCGCCCCAAAACCAAAATGATGACGCTGATCGATTTGATCGAACAGGCCAAGACCGCAAAGGAAGACAACTCCCCATGAAAGAGGCGTTTTTGCTGGGAAACGGCGCCATCGCCCTGGGGCTGCTGGAAGGCGGCTGCCAGGTGGTCACCTCCTATCCCGGCACTCCCAGTTCCGAAATCCTGCCCGAAATCGTCCGTTTCGTGAAATCCGAAAACCTGAAAACATATACGGAATGGTCCACCAATGAAAAAGTGGCCCTCGACAACGCCTATGCCGCAGCCGTGTCCGGAAAACGGGCCGCCTGCTGCATGAAGCAAGTGGGCTTGAATGTGGCCGCCGATTCCCTCATGAGCGCCGCCTACATGGGGACCACCGGTGCGCTGGTCATCGTCTCCTGCGACGACCCCGGGCCCCACTCTTCCCAGACCGAGCAGGACACGCGTTTGATGGCCCGCCTGGCCAAGGTCCCGGTGCTGGATCCGTCCAACCCAAGAGAAGCCCGGGAAATGGCCAGGCTCGCCCTGGATCTTTCCCAGAAATTCAAAATCCCCGTGATTTTGCGCCCCGGAATCCGGGTCTGCCACGCCCGGCAGAACTTTTCATGGAACGCCTTTTCCGTCCGAGGGAAATCCGCTGTCTTTGAAAAGAATCCCGCGCGTTGGGCGGCCACCCCCCGGTTCCGTTTCCTTCTCCACCGGGAGCTGAATGAAAAGCTTGCACAGATATCTAAAAAATTCGATCGATTAAAGGGCGTTAACGAACACAATCTCACCAAAAACACGAAGTATCCCCTGGGGATTGTCGCCGGAGGCGTTCCCTATTCCGTGGTCAAGGATCTTTTCGCGGAATCCCGGCGGGAAGACATTCCCATCCTCAAACTAGGCGCCCCTTATCCCTTTCCGGAGCGCCTGGCCAAGCAGTTTTTAAGAGCCTGCAAAAAGGTGCTGGTTCTGGAAGAGACCGATACCGTCATCGAATACTTTCTCCGGGACCGGAAAAAAGTCCTGGGGAGGCTGTCCGGACATGTCCCTTCGGAAGGAGAACTCCTACCGGATGTCATCGCGCGGGTCCTCAATCATGTCCTGGAGGATCTCGGCATCGCGCCCATGACCGTTTCCGGAAACCCGGAGGTTCAAGAACTGGTCAAAAACCTGAACCTGCCGGTCCGAAAGCCCACCCTTTGCCCGGGATGCCCCCATCGGGCCTCCTTTTTCGCCATCCGCAAGGTCCAGCCCAAAGCCATTTTTACCTCCGACATCGGCTGCTACACGCTGGGACTGAACCTCGGCGGCGTGGACACCTGTCTCGACATGGGCGCCGGAATTACCATGGCCTCCGGGTTTTATCAGGCCTTTGCCCAGGACGGTGTCGAGCAGCCCATCGTGGCCACCATGGGGGATTCCACCTTTTTCCATTCCGGGACCGCCGGCCTCTTGAACGCCGTTTACAACGGCGCCCGGTTCATCCTGGTCCTTTTGGACAACGATACCACGGCCATGACCGGGATGCAGCCCACACCGGCGCTGGGCATCCGGGCCGACGGAAGCACGGGAAAGGCCATCCCCCTGGAACGGGTGGTGGCCGGGTGCGGCGTGGATTTCATCGAAGTGGTGGATCCCTATGATATCAAGACCATGACCACCCTTTTGAAAAAGGCCAAGGCCCACGTGGCGAGCCCCGACGGCGGCATCGCCGTCATCATCGCCCGGCATCCCTGCGTCATCGCCTACCGGGACCGGGCCATACCGGAAAAAATACCCGTGACCGTCACCGATGAGTGCGACGAGTGCGGATTCTGCCATCAACGTTTCGAATGTCCGGCCTTGGTCCCGGACGCCGAAATCGGACATACGACCGTGAACAAATCCATCTGCGCCGACTGCGGGGTCTGCACCCAGATCTGTCCAAAGGGTGCCATCGTGGGCGCGTAGCATCAGGAAAGGCCCATGAATACCATTAACTTCGTTCTGAGCGGACTGGGGGGACAAGGGATCCTTTTTTTGACACGGGTGCTGGCCCAATGCGCCCTGGATAAGGGGATTCCGGTGCTGGGAGCAGAAACCCACGGCATGGCCCAGCGGGGCGGCTCCGTGGTCTCCCACCTGAGAACCGGGGACGTTGAAAGCAGCCTGGTGCGGGAGGGAACGGCCCATTTCCTCCTGGCCCTGGAGGAAAATGAAGCCTATCGAAACCTTGCGGTTCTCGCCGAAAAGGGAACCCTTTGCGTCAATGCTTCGGGGAATCCCTTCCCCAAAAACAGCGTCAGGCCCTATTTGGAAAAGATGAAGATTCAATCCCGCGCGCTGCCGGTGGGAAAAATCGCCCTCCAACTCAACGCCCCCCTGGCCGCCAATTCCGGACTTCTGGGGGTCTTTGCCGCGTTGGAAAACGCCCCGTTCGCAAAAGCGGATATCCGCGCCACCATCGCGCGACTCAGCCCGAAACGATTTCAGGCTCTCAACCTGAAAGTCTTTGACACCTGCCTGGAAAAAGCATCTGCGGTATGATCCGGGGCTGTCCCGGTCCCGCTGAACGCCCGTATCGTGCGTACGCCTTTATCCGCGGCCACCGTACCGATCCCCGGAACCCGTCCCCGGAAGCATGCACCCGCGTTCTCGCATCGTTTCTGTTGCATTTTTTCAATTGTGTTTTACATTTTAGATTAAGCCACAATGTGGTGGTTATCGATCCCATTGACGGCAACACGAAAGTGACGAAATATGCTTTTTTTCGAATCAAAGGAGGTGAGTGTCATGGCCGAAAAAATCAAAGTGGCGCCGGAAGTCGTCACCTGTGCGGATCCGGACGGCAACCGCCTGCACATGGAAATATCGATTCCGGGGGTGAAAAAAGAAGACGTGCATCTCAAGATGCGGGAAGACAGCTTCACCCTTTCCGCACCGCGGGATGACGTTGAATTTGTGGCCGCCCTGGGGTTTTGTTGTCCCGTGAATACCAATGACGCCCATGCCGCCTATGAAAACGGGCTGCTGAAGATCACCGTTCCCTTCAAGGATCCCATGGCGGACGCCGTTGAGGTATCGGTCCACTGAATCGACCTCGACGAAATGACACATACGCAACCAGGGCAGGAGGGCGTGCCCCCCTGCCCTTAGGCTTTATAGAAAAGAGGTGGCCCATGCATGATAAAAACGCCCTGTGCGAACAAATCAGGACACTGTATCCGGACATCGGAAACTGCGGCATCGATATCGAGGTGGACTATGATGCCGCTCAAGCCTCCTGGGTGGTGCATTTGAAGAAGGGAAATCAAAAAATCAAGCATTTCCTTCCGGAAGAAGACGCGGATGCCTGCATGCTGGGGAGGCAGTGTGTGGGGCTGGGCATCGAAATCGCCCAACTGCGATGAGACGTCGGTCGAAGAGGCCCTTTTCCCCTTGATTTCCACAGGGTTTCACCGTATTGTCATCATGGTGAAGAACAGGGAGGATTGCATAAAGGGGGATGAATGCCGTCGCGGAATCAAAATGCATCCCTCCGGACGAAGGTGTTGGCCGTCGGCGGAAGCCCCAGGAAAAACGGAAATTCGGATGTTTTGATCCGGCATTTTTTGGCCGGCGCTCAAAACGCCGGGGTGGAAACGGAAGCCGTGTTTTTACGAAGGCATCGATTTTCCCCCTGCATCGGGTGCGAAAAATGTCGGACCACGGGAATGTGCGCCCGGCTCGACGATGATATGGCCCGCCTCTATCCGAAGGTGATCGAATCCCGGGGTCTGATTCTGGTTTCTCCGGTCCACAATTACAATGTCACCGCCTGGATGAAAGCCTTCATCGACCGCCTGTACTGTTTTTATGATTTTATCGAACCCCGGCCCGGCAACTGGTCCAGCCGCCTTGCCCATCAGGGCCGCAAGGCCGTTGTCTCCATCGTGGGAGAGCAGCGGGATAAAGACGGGGTGGGATTCTCCCTCGAGGCGCTGGAGATGCCCGTGGAAGCCCTCGGATACCATGTATTGAAAAAACTTCCCGTTTATGGGATATTCGAAAAGGGCGACATCATCCATCATCCCCGTATCCTCCACGCGGCTGAAAATCATGGACGGATGCTCGCCCGGGCCGTGATGGAACCCTTTCCGGCAGACGGATGATCTGCTGTTGTTTCGGTGCAAGAGGAAGACGCCATGATCCCTGAAATCAAAAAGATCCTTTACACGACAGACCTGTCCCCCAATTCCGCGTATGCGTTCCGCTACGCCGTGGGTTCCGCCAAACGCCACGATGCCGAAATCGTTTTGCTTCATGCCCTCGAACAAGTCCCCGATTCCGTACGCGCCCTGTTGGCCGATTATCTCAGCGAAGAACAGCAAAAAACGATTCTGGAAGAAAAGCTCACGTACGCCCGGGAACGGATTCAAAAGCGCCTGAAAATTTTCGCCGAAAAGGAATTGCACGGCGAATCGAACGTATTGGACCGGATCTCCATCGAGGTGGTGGAGGGGCATCCCGCGGACGTGATTTTACGAAAAGCCGATGAACTGAATTGCGACATCGTCGTGATGGGGACACACGGGAAGGAAACCTGGCACCATACGTATCTGGGGAGTATGGCCCGGAGGGTTTTGGGAAGGATCCGGAAGCCGGTCTTCATCATCCCGCTGCCTTCCGGCGAAACCGACATCACGTTTCACGACATCTGATCAGGGCGGCCTCCAGGTCACACTGGAGGCAACGGCGCACCTCCCGGAGGGCGGATTCGTCTTCCATGCACCCTTCCACCTCCTCGAAGGAGGTGTGCCGCTCGGATGCGGGCCGTTGGGGGACGGCTTCCCGCTTTTGATCGGCGAATCCGGGAACGCGCTTGGCGCCGTCGATGCGGCGTTCAAGGGATTCGCAGTCCGTTTCCACGGCGCGGGTGTTGAACGCGAACACCCCGCTGCCGCCCAGGTATCGATCCATGGCCGCCGCCGCCCGCCGTCCCGCGGCAAGGGCATCGATGACGGTGCCGGGCCCGTCGGCGGCATCCCCGCCGGCAAAAACACCGGAAAGCGCGGTGCCCTGGGTTTCGGGGTCAATAACGATGCGCCCGCTTTGAACCTCCAGGGAGCCGGCGTCATCGATAAAACAAAAATCCCTGCAAAACTCGGTTTCGCAAGACTGGCCGATGGCCAGAATCACCTGATCCGCTTCCACCGCTTGCCGGGTGTCGTCGAAAAAGGGGCAGAAGTTGCCGGCCTCGTCGAATACGGACACGCACCGGACCAGCTCCACGCCGGATACCCTGCCGTCGTTTCCGATGATCCGTGAAGGCCCCCAGGAGTACAGCATCCGAACCCCCTCTTCCCGGGCGGCCGCGATTTCCCAGGGGTTCGCGGGCATCTCTTCCCGGCTTTCCAGACAGGCCAGGGTGACTTCCCGGGCGCCCAGGCGCAGGGCGGTCAAGGCCACGTCGATGGCCACGTTCCCGCCGCCCACCACCAGGACCCGTTCGGCCACCTTCGGCGCATTTCCTTCGGAAACGGAAATCAGGAAATCGACCCCCCAGGTGACGTTTTCCAGGTCGATTCCGTCGATTTCCAGTTTCCTGGAAAGCTGCGCCCCCACGCCGATGAAGACCGCGTCGAAGCCCTCATCTTTTAAATCCTGAACCGTAAAGTCGACCCCCAGTTTGTGTCCGGTCCGCACGTCCACGCCCATGCCGAGAATCCGCCCGATCTCTTCGTCCACCACGGGTTCGGGGAGCCGGTACCGGGGAATACCGTACCGGAGCATGCCCCCGGGTTTTTCCCGGGCCTCGAACACCGTGACGCGATGCCCTTTTTTGCGCAGGAAAAAGGCGGCGGAAAGCCCCGCGGGACCGGCGCCGATGACGGCCGCCTTTTTCCCGGTGTCCCGGCCCGGAGTGAAAACGGCTTTAAAATCCCCTGATGCCTTATCGGCGGCGTAACGTTTCGCCGCACAGATGGCGATGGGGGCGTTGACCTCCCCCCGTTTGCAGGCGGTCTCACAGGGATGATGGCATATCCGTCCCAGGATCCCCGGGAGGGGTGCTTTTTCGATAATCCGGCCACAGGCCGCGTCCATGTCTCCCCGGGCGATGGCCCGCAAGTATCCCGGCACATCGATTCCCGCCGGACAGGCCGCGACACAGGGCGCTGTTTCCGGAATGCGCGCTTTTCCCGCATACGCCCTCAGGGCCCGGGTCATGTCGATGATCTGAATCCCGTTGGGGCATGCGTCTTCACACCGGCCGCACACGGCGCAATCCCATGGCATCTCGGTGGCCGCCACCTCCGGAATCATCTCCAGTTCCACATAATGGATCATCCGGCGGATATTGAATGCGTTTTCACCGGTGATCGGACAGGCCGAGCTGCACCGGCCGCACTGTTCGCAGTAGCGCAGCTTTTCGATGTCGTTGAACCGCTCGAGAAACAATGCTGTCGGTTTCATGATCATGGGGCGTTATCCAGGTTGAACTGTTTGACCATATCCTTCATGGTTTTGGCGAACTTGGGACCGTCGGCCGCGCTGCACCAGACGTTGATGAGCCGTTCCGGGTCGTAGCCCGAGCGGGCCAGCTTTTTTTTCATCCGCCGGACCCGGGACTCGGCCGCGTAATTGCCGGAAATGTAGTGACAGGTGGGAAACTCGCATCCCGCCACCAGGACCCCGGCGGCGCCCTTTTCAAATGCGCGACGCATCATCTTCATGGAGACCCGGGCCGAGCACATGACCCGGATGAGCCGGGCATGGACCGGATACTGGAGACGGCTCACACCGGCCATGTCCACGCCGCCCAGGGCGCACCAGTGGCAGACGAACCCGATGATCTTTTTTTCGGGCGCCTCCGAAAGGGCGGCATCCACCTGGGCCAGGACCTGGTCGTCGGTGAAATGAACGATGGTGATGCATTCCTTGGGACAGTCCGCCGCACACAGCCCGCATCCCTTGCACAGGGCCTTGATCACATGGGGATTCTTATCCGCATCCACGCTGATGGCGCTGTAGGGACACCGCTTGTGGCACAGACCGCACTGGTTGCAGTCGGTTAAATCGATGTCGGCGACGATCCCTTCCGCCTCGATGTATCCCCGCTTCATGGGGATGGAGACCCGCATGGCCGCACCGATGCCGGCCTCGATGCTCTCCTTGAGCATCATGGGCGCCTTGGCGCATCCGGCCAGGGCGATGCCGTCGGTGGGAAACTCCAGGGGAGCGAGCTTGACGTGGGATTCCTGGAAAAATCCGTCCGGGTTCGCCGACACCTTCAACAGGCCCTTGAGCCGCTTTACGGTGGCATCTCCTTGAAAAGCGACGGTGAGAACCAAAAGGTCCGCCGGCAATTGGAGTTCCTTTCCGATGAGAAGATCCATGGTTTTGACCACAAGGGTCCCGTCCGGATTTTCAACGGGTTCCGGGTAGCGGTCATCGGGAAACCGGGAAAAACGGATCCCCAGGTGTTTGGCCTCCTTGAGCATCTCGCCTTCCTCTTTCACCATGGACAGATCCCGGTAAAGGATGTGGATTTGGATATTCGGATCCAATGCCTTCAGTGCCAGGGCGTTTTTCACGGCGGCGTGGCATCCGATGCTGCAACAGCCCCGGGTGTCGTTTTTGGATCCGACGCACTGGATGAAGACCACGTGCTTTACCTCCGGATGGAATCCGGAAGACCTTAACGCGTGCTTTTCTTCCCGGTCCTCCGGGGAGCGGGGCCTCCCCGAGGATCGAATCCATTTTTCGAGTTCCAACTGGGTCATCACCCGGGGGTTTTCACCGTGTTTGAATGCGCCTTCGGGTGAAATCTCCCGCATCCCCGTGGCCACCACGATGGTGGAGACATGAAGGCGCTCTCCCGGTGATCCGTTGCCTCCTTTCAGTCCGATGGTGTAATTGCCGATGTACCCGTCGACGGTTTCGATCTCGGCACCGGTGATGACCCGGATCCCGGGGGTTTCGGATACCCGTGCCGCCAGGGATTGCACCCATTGGGCGGCATCCGCGTGATGGGAATCATGGCGCACCCGGCTCACCGTGTTGAGCATGCCGCCGACCTGGTCCGATTTTTCCAGGACAACGGCCTGGAATCCCTGCCCGGCCACGTTCAGCGCCGCGGAAAGCCCCGCCGCTCCGGCCCCGATGACGAGACAGTCCTGCTTCACCGGGAGCCGGATCTCTTCTCCTTCTTCCAGGAGGACGGCCTTGACCACCCCCATCCGAACAAGATCCTTGGCCTTTTGGGTGGCGGCGTCGGGTTCCCTCATGTGTACCCAGGAGACCTGTTCCCGGATGCTGACGAATTCCAGCAGGTAGGGGTTCATCCCCGCCTGCTGGATGTTTCTTTTGAAAAGCCCTTCATGGGTCCGGGGGGTGCACGAGGCAATGACCACCCGATTGATGCGGTGTTCCCGGATCAACGCCTGCATCCGGGAAAGGTAGTCCACGCTGCAGGACCACCGCCCTTCGTCGGCCAAGGCCACATGGTCCAGTCCCCTGGCATATTCCACGACTTCCGGGACGTTCACGACGCCCGCGATGTTGGACCCTCAGTCGCAGACGAACACACCGACCCGGATATCCTCATTCATGCATCCACCTCATGGTTCTTACGGTCGCAAGACCGCCTTCATCCCCGCGGCACAGGCCTGCACCACGGATTCGGCGATGTCGATGGGGCCGGTGGCCCCGCCGCAAAGGTAAATCCCCGGCACCTGCGTTTCCAAGGGCGCAATGAGGGGGTCTTTTTCCTTGAAGTATCCCAGGTGATCCAGCTCGATGTCGAGGACCCTGGCCAGCTTCGCATTTCTCTTGTTGGGAACGATTCCCGTGGAAAGGACCAAAAGATCCACGTCATGGGTTTCGAGTTTTCCGGTTTCCAAATTTTCATACCGGACGGCCAGATTCCGGGTCTCGGGGTCCTCCCGGACCTCGTAGGGCCGTCCCCGGATATACCGGGCCCCGGCATCCACGGCTTTTCGGTAAAATTCCCAGAAGTTTTTTCCGTAGGCTTTCAGGTCATTGTAAAAGACCGTGGTTTCCACGGCCGCATCGTGTTCCTTGGTGATGATCACCTGCTTGGTGGCGATCATGCAGCAGATCTTGGAGCAATAGGGGACCCCCTTGCCCGGCGCCAGCCCGCGGCCGGCGCATTGGACCCATGCGATGCGCCTGGCATGCCGGCCGTCCGAAGGCCGGATGATTTCTCCGGCCATGGGGCCGCCTGCGTTCATGAGCCGTTCGAACTGCATGCCGGTGATGACGTTGTCGTAAACATCATACCCCAAGAGGTCCCCGGCGGGCCGGGCCGCATCGATGCCGGTGGCCACCACGATGCTCTTGACTTCCAGCTTAACGTTTTTGGCGGACTGCCAGAGGGTGACGGCGTTCTTTCCTTCCTTTTCGCAGGCCTTCACACACAAAGCGATGGGACACTCCCGGCACTGGCTGCAGTCCACGGCGCATCCGCCGATGCAGGCGCCGGCCTCTTGCATCTCCCCGGACCGGCATGCCGGGTCCAGGGAAACCATGTTGGGCACGGCCTGGGGAAACGCCATGGAAATCAGCTTCCGCTTTCCCCCGATCTTTCCGTCCATCTCGTCGGGGATGCTGACGGGGCAGGCTTCCACGCAGGCGCCGCACCCCGTGCATTTTTCCTCGTCCACGTACTTGGGGCGTTTGACCAGCCGGACGTCGAATCCGCCGTTTTTCGCCTTGACTTTTCGGACTTCCGTGTGGGTGAGGACCTCGATGTTCTCCTGGTTGTCGGCATCGTACATCTGGGGCGCCTCGATGCAGATGGAACAGTCGTTGGTGGGAAAAGTCTTGTCCAGGCGCGCCATCATGCCGCCGATGCTGGCCGTGTCGTCCACCAGGTAGACTTTGGCGCCGTACCGGGCGGCGTTTAGGGCGCAATTGATGCCGGCGATGCCGCCGCCGATGATCAGTATCGCATCATTCATATGCTTTCCGTCATATCTCCGTTATGATGACGGCATCGGATTTGCACACCGCCTCGCAGGTGCGGCACCCCAGGCAGTTTTCCGGTCTTACGGGATATGCCTTGATGGAAAAATCGAAGACCTCGGTGGGGCACAGTTTTATACAGTCCTCGCAGCCGTCGCACCGATCCGGATCCACATGGACAAGATAGACTTCAAAATCCCTGAATTTTTTCGGCATGCAAAAATCGTCCTATCTGCCCTTGAGTTCTTCCCACTTGTAATCGATGAGTTCCAGGAGCACGCCGTTCATCTTCTTGGGGTGAATGAAAGCGAACTCGCAGTCCCGAAAGGGCCGGGCCCCGCCGATGAAAGGATAGTCTTTTCCTTTCAATTCCTCCATGGCCTCCCGGGTATTGTCCACGTTGAAGCTGATGAGCATGATCCCTTCCCCCCGCTTCTCGATGAACTTGGCCACGTCCCCGTCCGGCGTGGTGGATTCCATGAGCTCGAAGCCGACGTCACCCACCCAGTACCGGGCCACCTTGATCTTTTCGGGTTCGTCGATGTATTCATCGTCCGGCTGCGTTTTCCCCAAAACCGGTTCCCAGACCTTCCGGGCCTGGGCCAGGTCTTTGACGGCGATACAGATATGGTCGATCTTGTTGACTTTCACCGCTTCCTCCCTTCTCCTGTCGGCGGGATCTCCGGCCGCAAAAGGTGCAAGGAATCAAAGGGCCGTTATCCGCACCGACCCTTGAACCCTCGGCCCCTTGGCTTCTTGGCCCCTTTAAAACGTCACCTTGGACACCGGGACGGTAATGGCCTCGTCGGGACAGACACACCCGCACTCATTGCAGTCCTCACACAAGAATTCCGTCACCACCACGCGATCCCCTTGAACCCGGATCGCCTGGTCCGGGCATATCTCGACACACAGCGGCTGGGTGAAGCCGCCGCACATGGTGCACTTGTTCAAATCGATTTGGGCTGCCATAACACACGCTCCTATTCTTCTTTCTTGAAGAGTCGAATGCGCCACATCCCCTCCCCCCGGGGAATGGCCTTTTCCACTTCAATATCCAGCGGAATGTTGAAAAAAACACTCACATCCTCCAGGACGGACCTGAGCATTTTTTCCCGGGTGAGCGCCACTTCCTGCATGGGGACGTCAAACTCCTTGGCCCAGGTGGGCCAGGGATCCCGGGTACATTCAATGAAGACCTCCGTGGGTTTTTCTCCTTTTTCGGCCGTGGCGACACCCCCGTCCACCTGCCACAGGTTCGCCAGGGCCCGGCCCAGATTCAGCAAAAAGGCCGCTTCTCCTTTGAGCCAGTTGAGCCTCGGAAGCAATTGCTTTCCAACGTCTTTTCCGAAAACCTCCGCCGCTCTTAACCCCACGTCGAGGGGCTCCACGCCGTCCCCGGCATATTCCAAGGCCACCTGGCGCCACCGGTAAAAGGTCTTTCCGATTTCCCCCTGGGCGGCGCGCAGCCCGCTCAACACTTTTCCGATCTCTTTTTCCGCATCGAATTGCATGGCTGACCTCCTTATATCCTCATCCCGATCCGGTAACCGTCATGGACCGCACTGGACAGGTTTCGGGGAACCAAGGCATCTCCGATGACGAAGAGTTCGATTCCCTCGGATTGCACGACCTTTTTCAGGGCCTCGTTGGCGGCACGGTCGCTGTTCACGATGGTGTCGCACGCCACCGGGATCCGATAGCCGTCAAAGGTGCGGATGATGATCCCTTCGTCCGTGATGGTCTCGATTTCGCAGTCATTGTAGGCCTTGACCCCGTTTTGCCTCAGGTAAATCATATAGCGCCACTTGAACGACGGATTCACATCGAACCCCGCCGTCTTTTCCCGGCCCACGAGGGTCACTTTCTTCCCTTGCTTGGCCAGGTACAGGGCGCATCCGATGCCGGGTTTCCGGTTCCCCCAGATCACCACCTTTTCGCCCACCTGCGCGTTTCCGCTCATCACATCCAGGAGATTGACCCCGTTGGCGTGGGGGCCGCCCGGGAGCGCCGGATACACGGGTCCCGTGGCCAGCACCACGGCGTCGGGGAGTTCGTCGGAGATGAGATCCTCGTTCACTTCCGTGCCCAGATGGAACGTCACGCCGGCCAGCTCGCACATCTTCTGTTGATATTCCACGCAGGTCCACAGCTCGTCATCGCCGTAAGGCGCCTTCCGGGCCTCGTTGAGGGTGCCGCCGATATTGTCCCGTTTGTCATAAACATGGACCTCGTGACCCCGCTTGGCGGCCATGTAAGCGCATTCGAGGCCGGCGGGTCCGGCGCCCACGACCATGATCTCCTTTTTTTCTTCCGCGGGCTGGGGATCCGCGAACTCCGAATTCGTCTCATGAGCGCACACGGGGTTGATATAGCAGGTCATGGGCGCATCCCGGAAAAGACGCGCCAGGCAAAGGTTGCAGGCCACGCAGTGCCGGATCTCGTCTTCTTTGCCTTCCAGGACCTTTTTGGGCATCAAGGGATCGGCGATCATGGAACGGCACATTTCCCATTGGTCGAGTTCCCCGGCGCCGATGGCCTTGTTGGGTAGGTCCGGCCGGAAAAGGCGGTAGGCCATCTGAACCGGCACCTTCACATGCGCTTTGGCGCGCTTGGCCAGGTGGATCCAGTTCCCCATGGGGATGTCCCGGCTGATGACCGGATAGATGGATTCCTGCCAGCCGAGGGTGACGCTGATGTAGTCCACTCCGGCTTCTTCGGCGATCTTGTACGTTTCCATGGATTCTTCGGGGGTGTTTCCCCGCACATCGTCGAGGAGTTCCTCGGCGCACAATCGGATGCCCAGAGGGACATCGGATCCGCAGACCGCCTTGACCCCCTGGATGATCTCCACCACCGCCCGCATCCGGCCCCGGATGTCTCCGCCGTATTCGTCGGTGCGCCGGTTGGTGTAGCTGGAAATGAAGTTGGATACGAGGTACCCGACGATCCCGGAAATCTCCATGATATCGAATCCGGCCTCGATCCCTCTCCGGGCCGCATCCACATGCTGCTGGATCATCTCCTTGATCTCATCTTTAGTCATCTCTTTGACGGGCCGGAAGATGCGCAGGCGCTGGGGGACCGCCGACGGCCCGTGCCCGTATTCCACGTCCACGGCGCCGACCCGGCCGCAGTCCATCAGCTGGAATCCGGCCACGGCCTTTTCCTCGTGGATGGCGTCGGCGATTCTTTTGAGTCCCGGGACGAACTTGTCGTCCCAGCAGGCCGCCTGCCCCACATATCCCTGACCCTGGCGCTTTTCGTCCATGTAGACGCCCTGCATAAAGCAGAGCCCCCCCACGACACCCTTGGCCCGCTCGCGCATGTACGCCACGCCGGCATCGGTTACGAAACCGTCACGGCCGTTGAGATTGTCTTCGGTTGCGGCATACTTGATCCGGTTGGGCACGATGAGATTGCCGATCTGGATCGGTTTGAACAGGTGGGGGTAGGTTTTTCCCCCCGGATACGACGAATAATCCCACTCAAACAATTGTTTCGCCATCGGTTCACCCTCCTCCTTAAAATTTCAGATCAAACGTTTTCGGTACTTTCAGGGAATATCAGGACCCTTGGCCGGCCCCCCTCCCGGGGTTTCGGCGCCTCGGGTAAAGGCCCCCACCATCAAGTCAAAGGTCTCTTCCAGGTTTTCAAAGAGGCTATAGGCCCGATCCCGCAGGAGCCACAGGGTGATGATGTGTTCCATGGTGCCGATGAATATGTTGCGGGCGATGCGGGGATCGAGATCGGGGCGCAGTTCGTTTGTACGCCGGCCTTCTTCGAAAATTTCGAGCAGATACCCGTAGAGGACCTTGACGTTGGAATAGACTTCGGTCTGCATGAAATTGGCGTTGGTTTTCAAAAACAGATAGACGATCTTGGCGTCCAGGGGCGATTCTTCGACCCGGCGGCAATACCACCACAGGTATTTGCGCAATCGGTTCACGGCGCCTTTAATCCCGAAAAGCTGGCGCTCGAGATCTTCGATGAGATCACAAACCCATAGGTCCGGTATGGTTAACAGGAGATCTTCTTTTCCCTGGAAATATTCGTACAGGGCCGCTTCGGACAATCCCGCCTGCCTGGAGATGTCCGCGATGGTGGTCTTCGTGTATCCCTGATCGGCGAAAAGGGCCTTTGCGGCCTCGATGATCCGGTTCTTGGTGGATTCTTTCCGGTTTTTCAAGGATGCGGCCACCAGTCTAAATGCATTTTTATAAAATTGGTTTTACAATATTTTTATTGTATTAAATTATTGTTTTTATTTCTATTAATTAACCTAATAGCACTAATATCAAAATGTTTTCGGCTTTCTGTTATCATATCTTTTGCGCAGAGTCAAGCCCTTTCCGGATCGTTTCATCCTATAAACCTGAACTTTATCTCTTTGACATGAATATAATTAATATATTGTTTTTTATGATTATTTTAAATATTTACACCCATATTGAAAATACTTTCCGAACAGCGTTCGGTTCTGTTTTGAAGTGCCACCGCAGCCCCGCGCGGCAGAACCTGCGGGGAATGCGCTCGCTGTTGCGGTTCAAAAGTAGTCCCCGGGTGCTCCACCGGCACCGGTACGCATCCGCACCGCCTTGTCTCGACCGTTTATTTCTGATACGGTTTGTTCGGTAAGGCAATGGGTTCATCGCAATCGGGATGGAACCTCCCGGCAATGGCTGCAGGCTCGATCCCGACGGCGATACCGAAAAAAACTCCTGGCGGACCCCATCAATGACGACGATCCTGGCCATATACGGAAGCCCCCGCCGCAAAGGAAATACCGCCGCCCTTCTGAGAGCGGCCGCGGAAGGCGCCCGCAGCGCCGGGGCGCAGGTGGACGAAATCCTCCTGCGGGATCTGAAGATATCCCCTTGCTTGGAAATCTACGGCTGCAAAAAAACGGGGCGATGCGTCATCCAGGACGATTTTCAAGGAATTTATGATCGGCTTTTAACATGTGACGGTCTCATGCTGGCCAGCCCCATCTTCTTTTACACCGTGAGTGCCCACACCAAGATCCTCATGGACCGGTGCCAGTCCCTGTGGGTCAAAAAGTACTGGATCGACCAGACCCCCTTTTCCCCGAAAATCGTAAAGCGGAAAGGGCTTTTCATTTCCGCGGGCGCCACGAAAGGGAAAAAGCTTTTCGACGGCGTCCTTTTGACGGTGCGCTATTTTTTCGACACCTTCCACGCCGAGCTGTGGAAATCCCTGTTGTATCGGGGACTCGATTTTGAAGGAGATATTCTCGAGCACCCCGAATACCTCCGGGAGGCGTATGCATCGGGCAAAGCACTCGTCCAATCCCTGGAGGGTGAATACGCATCTCCAAATCCGTGACAGGCTATTGAGGAGGGAAAAATGAAAGAAACGGTTTACGAAAAACTGTTTTCGCCCCTGAAGGTAAACGGCCTGAGGCTGAAAAACCGTATCACCATGGCGCCCCTCTACCTGGGATACGCCGGTTCCGGCGGGAACGTCTCGCCCTTGCTCCTCCATTATTATAAAGAGATGGCCCGAAGCGGTGCCGCCATGATCATGGTGGAAAACGCCGGGATCGCCACCGCCGGGATGGGATCGCCACGGACCCTCCGCTGCGATCATGACCGGTATCTCCGGGGCCTGGAAACCCTGGCGGAAACAATCCGCGGGGAAAAGGCGCTGGCCGGACTTCAGATCAATCATGCAGGCCGGTTCGCGCATGTCCCGGAAACGGTGGCGCCGTCTTCGGTCCCGGCATTCGGGAAAACCCCCAAGGCGCTGACGAAAAAGGATATCACCACCCTCCAAAAACAGTTCGCCAGGGCCGCATTGCGCGTGAAAAAAGCCGGGTTCGATCTGGTGGAGCTCCACGGCGGAACGGGATATCTCCTTGCCCAGTTCGTGTCTCCCAGGACCAACCTGAGAACCGATGACTACGGCGGATCCATCGAAAACCGGATCCGCTTTCCCCTGGAAGTCCTGGCGGCCGTCAAGGACGCCGTGGGCGATTTTCCGGTGGGGTATCGTTTCCTGGTGGATGAATGGCTTTCGGACGGCCTCAAACCGACCGAGTCCATTGTCTTGGCACAGCACCTGGAAAAGAAAGGTATCGCCTATATTTCCGCCATGGGTGGAACCTATGAATCCTTTCTCCTGCCCGAGGTCGTGGAGCGCGGCAAAAAGCCCGGTTACATGGTTTCCCTGGCGGCCGCCGTAAAGAAGGCCGTGAAGGTGCCGGTCATCGCCGCCGGAAGGATTTCCACCCCTTCAAGGGCCGAAAAGATCTTGATAGAACACAAAGCGGACCTCATCGGCCTGGCCCGCATGCTGTGGGTGGATCCCCAATGGCCTCAAAAAGCCCGGAAAGGAGAGGATCACGCCATCGTGAAATGCTCTCCGAAATGTGACGCCTGCTTTCAACGGGTCATGCAGGGCAAACCCGCCTTCTGCCCGAAATGGTCCAAAGAAAGACGCGCTGCCTACCGGAATCTTTTCCAATAAAAGACACGCGCGTTTCCCGCATCCCGCGCCGTCGCCGCCGGTGTTGCCTCATGCAACATCCGGCGGCTTTTTTTAAACCCCGCAAAAGACGTTGACCCGCCGCGCCTTTCCATTGAAATTTCATTTTATTTTCAATGCATTCCACCTGTTGCGCCCTCTTTGGAAAAGACGACCTCGCAAAAGGCCGGTGATGATCTTGAAAAAAAGTTCAAAAAAATCCTTGACAGGGGGAAAACGAAACGGTTACTCTATGTCACACATAATAATTATATGTCACACATAGTAAATATTTACAAGGCAATGACACCTTCGCTCATCTGCTTTGATTGAAGATTCCCCGCAGCCTGCGAAGCACTGCCGTCAGGCAGAACCTGCGGGGTGAGCGTCCGCTGTTGCGGTTCAGACGGCACACCGCCGCTACAGGATTGATAAGGGGCACCCCATGCCGATTCAGGGCGAAAAATATTTTTTCATCGGCTCCCTTGCCAAGGGGATCCACATTCTGGAAGCGCTTTCCGAGCACAAGGCGCTGACCGTTTCCGAAGTGGCCCGGCGGTTGGACCTGAACCGCGCGGCCAGCCACCGGTTTCTAGCCACCCTTCGGGAATTGGGGTACGTGGAGAAAGACGAGAACGACCGGTATCATCTGACATTGAAAATCCTGGAAATGGGGATGAAGGTTTCCGCCCATTCGGAGGTGAACCGCATCGCCCGCTTGTCCATGCAGGAACTTTCCGTGGCGTTCAACGAAACCGTGAACCTCGGTCATTTCGACGGATCCGATATTTTCCACCTGGACAAGATCGACAGCAAAGAAATTCTCAGGATGGACACGTCTCTCGGGTCCAGGGCCCCGGCCTACTGCACCGCACTGGGCAAGGCGATCCTGGCCTTTTTGCCTCCCGGCGAACTCGACGATTATCTCCACCGAACCAAACTGAAGGCCTTTACGGAAAATACCATCACCAACAAGAAACGCCTTCGGGAAACACTGGATACGGTGCGTCACAAGGGGTTTTCCATGGACAACGAGGAACTGGCGTACGGCCTCAGATGTGTCGCCGCCCCTGTTTTCGACCACAATGCCCGGCCCTCTTATGCCATCAGCATTTCCGGCCCTTCCACGCGGATGACCGATGATCGAATGCGCCGGATGCAGTCAAAAATACCGGATGTGTGCAGGGCCCTGTCGGCAAAATTAAAGGGCAAAGGTTCCTTCGCGCATCAAAACTGAACCGCTTCCGGAAATACCGAAAGGAGAAAAATACCCATGGCAAAACAAAAACGGTCCAGACTGGACCTGCAGAAGATGAAGGACGAAAAGCAGCCTGCCGTTTGGATTACGGCCTATGATTTCTGGACGGCCCAGTTCGCCGAAAAAGCGGGCATGGATATGATCCTGGTGGGAGATTCTCTGGGCATGTGCATTTACGGGTACGAGGGGACCGTTCCCGTCACCATGGCCCAGTGCATCTACCATTCCGAGGCGGTCCGCCGGGGCGCCCCGAACACCTTCGTCATCGGAGACATGCCGTTTCTGTCTTATCAGGTCAGCATCCCCGATGCCGTTCAGAATGCGGGTCGATTTTTCAAAGAAGCCCGGGTGGATGCCGTCAAACTGGAAGGCGGGAAACGGGTGGTCCCCCAGATCAAGGCGATTGCCGACGGCGGCATGCTCGTCATGGGACACATCGGGCTGACGCCCCAGAGTTCCGGGCAACTCGGAGGATTCAAGGCCCAGGGGCGCACCGCCGAAACGGCCAAAGAACTCATCGACGACGCCCTTCTGATCCAGGAAGCCGGCGCATTTGCGCTCCTGGTGGAAGCCGTCCCGCCGGAAGTCTGCGAAATCATGAAAAACCGCCTTAAGATTCCGGTATACAGCATCGGCGCCGGGATCCATGCCGACGGACAGTTGATGATCTGCAGCGACGTACTGGGCATCTTCCAGGCCTTTACGCCGAAATTCGTGAAAAAATATGAAAACCTGGCCCAAAAAACCATCGATGCCTTTTTGAAATATGCCGAAGAGGTGCGAAAGGGAGAATTCCCCGCCCAGGAGCATGCCTACAAAATGGTGGACGGTGAACTTCCCCGGTTGGAAGCGCTTTTGAAACACGCATAATCTTTTCATTCGAGGATGGATAAAGGAGAAATCGACCATGTCGGAGATGTTATCAAAGATCAGGGCATTCATGGAAAAGGAGGGCATCCCCGGTCGGGACGCCTACGATCTTCCCACATCACCCAAAACGTTTCCGGACGGGGCACACTATCGGATTGAAATCGCCGGCGTCGAAAGGGCCTCCACCATGGAAGCCCTGCTGGACGAAGCGCAAAAGCGAAACGTCACGATCCATCGTGCCATCGCCACGGTGGGCGGATCGACCTACTGCGATTTTGAAGAACTCCGGGCCATCGCACGGATGGCGAAATCCGAAAAAATCGAAGTGGTGATGACGGTGGGCCACCGGAAAGCCTGGGATGCGGGATCCAAGGAGATCTCCACTCCCGAAGGGGGCATGCAGGCCTTCCGGCTGAGAGGTTCGGACAGCATCTCCTACCACATCGCGGATATCATGCGGAATGTCGAAGCGGGGCACCGGGGGTTTTTGGTCTATGACGAAGGCGTTTTGTTTATTTTAAACAAGATGCGGGCCGAGGGGCTGATTCCGAAAGAAACCATTTTCAAGTTTTCCGTTTTCGGCGGGTATTGCAGCGCCGCCGGCGCCAAAGTGGTGGCTTCCATGGGGGCAAACTCCCTGAATCCGATTTCGGATGTATCCCTCCCGATCCTCGGGGGCATCCGGAAGGCCATCGATATTCCGCTGGATGTCTACATCATTATCGTGGATTCCTTCGGCGGCATGTACCGGGCCTATGAAACACCGGAAATCGCCCGGATCGCATCCCCGTGTTACTTCAAGTTCGAGCCGGGAACCTCCGAGGGCGACATCTACAAGCCCTGGATCAGCGAGGCGTGGCACCAGAGTCTCATCCGCGAGAAAGTCAAAATGGCTTCCGTTGTGCAGGAACTCATGCAGCGCCACGCCCCCTCCTTGAAGATGTCCGCGAAAGGACCTTCGGACCTGGTTCTGCCGGTAGTGGAATGAACAGGCGGATTCCAGTGGAATCCCATCGGATGAAAAAGGGAATCCCGGAAAAACAACTGAGAGGAAACCATGGAAAATGTCTTTGAGGTGGCCGTTGCCACCCTTAACAAGGCAGGAGAACTGGGAAAGATCGATTCCCGGGTGATGGAAATTTTACAGGAACCCAAACGGATCCAGCAGTTCCGGATTCCGCTGAAGCTGGAAAACGGATCCTTCAGCGTCTTTCCGGCGTATCGTGTCCATTATTGCGATGCGCTGGGGCCGTTCCGGGACGGCACCCGGATCCGGAAAAACCTCACCCTGGATGAAGTCAAGGCCCTTGGGCTTTTCATGACCATCAAGCATTGTGTGGCGGATATTCCGGCCGGCGGCGCCAAGGGCGGGATTCAGGCGGATCCGGGCCGCTTGAGTAAAAACGACATGGAACGATTGGTACGCGCCTTCGTGCGGCACCTGCAACCCAGGGGCCCCTGGGCGGACGTTCCCGGCGCCGACATCGGCACGGGCGAACAAGCCATGGCCTGGATGCTGGATGAGTATGAACAGATTACGGGTCTTCACAGCCCGGCGGCCATCAACGACAAACCACCCATTTTAGGGGGGTCCCTCGGAGGTGAAGAAGCCACCGGACGCGGGGTCTTTCTGACGTTGACGGCCGCGGCAAAAGACATGGGGATGGACGTGAAAAACAGCACCGCCGTGGTCCAGGGGTTCGGCCAGGTGGGCGCCGCCCTTTCCGCCCTCCTCCATGACACCGGCTGCCGGATTGTCGCCGTAAGCGACGTGCATGGAGGCATTTACGACCCCGCAGGGATCGATATCCCGAAACTCGAGGAATACGTCGGCGAAACGGGGACGGTCACGGATTTTCCGGGCACCGAACCGGTATCCAACGAAGAACTTTTTTCCATGGACTGCGACATCATTGTCCCGGCCGCCGTACAAAGCGTGATCCACAAGGCAAACGCCGAAACGGTGAAAGGCCGGTTGATCGTGGAAGGGGCCAACGGCCCCGTCACCACGGAAGCCGACGCGATACTGACCGAAAAGGGCGTCGTCATCGTCCCGGATGTGGTGGCCAACAGCGGCGGTGCAACGGTGTGTCATTTTGAACGCACCCAGGGGCTTTCCGATCAATATTGGGACCTGGAAACGGTCAACGCCCATCTAAAACGGCGCATCCTCAACGCCTACCGGTACGCCAGGGAAGCCGCCGACAGCGCCGGCACCGATTCCTTGAGACTCGGGGCATGGATTTATGCACTGAAAAAAATCGAAAAAGCGATGCGCCTGCGCGGATGGGTGTGATTTGAACATGCGCCGGTTGAACCTCAACAGCGAGCGCATTCCCCGCAGGTTCTGCCTGACGGCAGTGCTTCGCAGGCTGCGGGGTTGCAGAACCCGCAACATGAATAGCGAGGGATTTCACCATGCCGCCTTTTACAAAAGAAGAATACCAGGCTCGGATTAAAAAGACAAAAGAACGCATGGCCGACGCCGGCATCGACGTGCTTGCGGTGTCGGATCCGGCCAACATGAACTATCTCACGGGATACGACGGCTGGTCCTTTTATGTCCCCCAGGTCGTCATCGTTTCGACGGAGACGACAGACCCCCTTTGGGTCGGCCGGGGAATGGATGCCAAAGGCGCCCTGCATACCACGTTTCTTAACGCCGAAAACATTTTCGGCTATCCAGACCGGTACGTTCAGTCCGTTGAACGCCATCCCATGGACTTTGTGGCCGATGTCATCCATGACCACGGCTGGGGAAAAAGATCCATCGGGGTGGAAATGGATGCCTACTATTTCAGTGCCCGGGGATACGAAACCCTGAAAAAAAATCTTCCCCAAGCCGAATTCAAAGACGGGAATCTATTGGTCTCCTGGGTGCGCATCATGAAGTCGGAACAGGAAATCGAATACATGAAGCAAGCCGGCAAAATCGTGGAGCGCGTCATGCAAACGGCCCTGGATACGGTGGCGCCCGGTGTTCGGGAATGCGACGCCGTAGCGGAAATTTACCGGGCCCAGATCCGGGGAACCGACGCATTCGGGGGGGATTACCCCGCCATCGTTCCCATGATGCCCACCGGTGAAAAAACCGCCACACCCCATCTGACCTGGACGGATGCGCCTTACGGAAACGAAATCGCCGTCAACCTGGAGTTGGCCGCCTGCCGGCACCGGTATCACAGCCCGCTGGCGCGGACCATGTATATCGGCGCCCATCCGCCGGCAAAGCTCACCGATACCGCCGATATCGTGGTGGAAGGCATGCACGCGGCCCTGGATGCGGTCAAGCCGGGGGTGTTGTGCGAACAAGTGGAAGCGGTCTGGCGGAAGGTGATCGCCCGGGCGGGATTGGAGAAGGAATCCCGGATCGGTTATTCCATGGGGCTCAACTATCCTCCGGATTGGGGGGAACACACCGCCAGCCTTCGTCCCGGGGACAAGACCGCCCTTCAACCGAACATGACGTTTCATATGATCCTGGGGATGTGGATGGACGACTGGGGATTCGAATGCAGTGAATCGTTTCGCGTTACGGAAATCGGCTGCGAGACATTCGCGGACTTCCCCCGGAAGCTGTTCGTTAAAAACGGATGAACCCCCTCAACGCCCAAAGGGACGCAGGGCAGAGATAGAGGATATGATTTACACGGCACGAAAAGGGCAGAGCAGCAGCGGGGAGGCCATCGGCATATTGCTGCTGGACACGTCGGTTCCGTTTATCCCCGGAGATGTCGCCAATGCCACCACGTATCCGTTTCCGGTACGATTTCAAAAGGTGGAAGGATTCACGGTGGCACGGGCCATCGGAAAAGACCCGTCCGTGATCGAGGCCCTGATCAGGGCCGCCGAAGACCTGGCGGCGCAAGGGGTTCGTGCCGTTACCGGAGATTGCGGATTCATGGCGATCCATCAAAACGCGTTGGCGGAAAAGATCCGGATCCCGGTTTTTCTGTCGAGCCTTCTCCAAATTCCGTTTATTACCGGCCTGTTCACGGACACGGCAAAGGTCGGCATTATCACCGCCGACGCCGGAAGCCTGGACAGCCGGCTTTTAAAAAATATCGGGATCGAAAACCCTGAAAAACTGGTGATCGCCGGGTTGGAAAATCAACCGCACTTTTACGATTTTGCCATCAAGGAAACCGGGGTGCTGGACACCGATAACGTGGAAAAAGAAGTCGTCGCCGCTGCCCGGAACATGACAACAAAGAATCCGGACATCCGGGCCCTGTTATTGGAATGCAGCCTGCTGCCCCCCTATGCGGCGGCGGTCCAAGAGGCGGTGGCCCTTCCGGTCTTCGACTATATCACCATGATCCGCTTCGTCTTTTCCGCCGTTGTGCAAAAGCGCTACAGCGGTTTTATCTGAACCCGAAAACCCGCATCCCGAGGGACGGAAAAATAAAAATGGATATCTCCCGAGACCTCATGCGTTACAAGGACGAACTCATCGCCCTCAGGCGCGATTTTCATCAGCATCCGGAACTGGGGATGCAGGAGTTCCGCACCGCCGAAAAGGTCGCCGATTACCTGAACGCAAGCGACATGGAAGTCGAGAGGATGAATGTCACCGGTGTGGTGGGCCTTTTAAGGGGCGGACACCCGGGTCCCACGTTACTGCTCCGGGCCGATATGGACGCCCTCCCCATCCGGGAAGAAAACGAGATGCCCCATAAGTCCGTCCACGACGGGGTGATGCATGCCTGCGGTCACGACGCCCATACGGCCATGCTGATGGTGGCCGCCAAGATTCTCGCCGGCGTCAAAGGGACACTAAAGGGAAATATCAAATTCGTATTTGAGCCCAACGAAGAAAACGTCGGTGCCCTGGCGATGATCAAGGAAGGCGTCATGGAAAACCCCCGGGTTGATGCCTGCATGGGATTGCATATTTGGAACCAAATTTCCAAAGGAAAAGTAGGGATCACCCCCGGGCCGGTGATGGCCGGGATGGAACATTTTGATCTCACCATCAAAGGACGGGGCGGGCATACCGCCGCGCCCCACAGCGCCGTGGACCCCATCCTGGCGGCCGCGGCGGTCATCCAGGGCGTCCAGGTGATACAGACACGGGAGATCGACGTCCAGAAGGAACCGGCCCTGATCATGTTCGGCAAAATTCAAGGGGGCACCGCGTCCAACGTGATCCCGGATTCCGTGACCCTTTCCGGGACCCTTCGCTATCTCTTCGACGGCCCGGACGAAAGCCCGGAAAACCCCAAAAAACGGCTCGAAAGGGTGGTTTCCCACATCTGCGCCGCCCATCGAGCCGAATATATACTCGATTTTCTCTATGGACACCCCACCCTGGTGAATCATCCCGAGATGACGGGTCTGATCCGGAGGGTCGCGTCCAGCAGCCTCTCGTCCTCACCGGAAATCATTTCCTTTGTGACATTGGCGGGGGAGGATTTTTCGGAATTCGCCGCCCGGGCGCCCGGCGTCTTTTGTTTCGTGGGGGCGGGAAAATCCGGAAAAAAGAATTATCCGCACCATCATCCCTGTTTTGATTTTGACGAAGACGCCATGCAGACCGGAACGGAACTCTTTGTGCGCGGCGCACTGCATTTTTTTGAACAGGCAGGAGAATTGAATTTTATGAAAAAGGGGGTGGTATAGGCAATTTTGTAACGCGTCTGTTGAACCATACGCAACCCAAAATCGGCTGTGTTTTACGCCGAAAACCGAAAGGAGTATCCTCATGAAAAAGCTTTTCGCCATTGCACTCATCCTTACAATCACTGTTTCCGCAGGGATGGTTTATGCGGGAACCTATACCGGAAAAGCGATTAAGGCTCGACTGGCCTCGGAAGAAATCGAAGGCGACTTCATGACGGTCTGGGCCAACAACTTTTCGGAACACATGAAGAAATGGTCCGACGGGAAAATCGACATCAATGTCTATCCGTACGGCACCCTCGGCGCCACCGGGGATATCAATGAACTGGCCCAAATGGGCGTGGTGGAGTTCGTCTTTTCAGACTATGCCTGGATCAGTTCCTTTGTCCCCCAGGCGCAGGTGTTGGCCTTGAACTATCTCTTTCCCACCGAGAAGGTTCCGGAAATTCTGGACTGGATGGCAAGAAACGGGAAATTCATGCCGCTTCTGGAGGAAGCCTTTGCCAAAAACGGGCTGGTGCCCCTTTCCATCATGTTTGAAGGGTGGCAATGGGTCACCTCCAAAAAAGAGATCACGTCGCTGGAAGATATGAAAGGCCTCAAACTCCGGTTGATGTCTTCCAAGCTGCTGGTGGAAACCTACAAGGCATACGGTGCCGCGCCGACACCCATGAGCTATGGCGAGGTGTACAGCGGCCTCCAGATGGGCCTCATCGACGCCCAGGTGAATCCGCTTTTCGCCATTTACAGCATGAAGTTTTATGAAGTCCAAGATTATCTGACCCAGCTCAAAAGCGAACCCTTCGTCGGGATCCCCACGGTGAACAAGCAATTTTTCGACAACCTCCCCAAAGAGGTTCAGGAGGAAATGCGCAAGTTCTGGATCGACGCCATTATCCCGGCAGGAAAATGGATCACACAGAGAAACGCCGGTGACATGGAAAAAATGAAAAATGCCAAACCCTCCCTGAAATTCCACACCCTGGATGACGCCGCCATCGCCGCATTCGAGGCCCGGGCGGAAACCGTCTATCCCAAGTTTACGGAGATCGGGGGAGAAGGGGCAAAGGAAATCCTGGACGCGCTTTTAAAAGACATTGAAGCCGCCAAGAACGCCCTTGGCGTCAAATAGGCATCACCGGGCAAAGCGGCGCATCCGCCGCTTTGCCCTTATCCTTTTTTCAGGATCCACCCACAAAGGAGAAACCGATGCGTCAGAAAAAAGATGAACACCGCCCGGCAAAGTTTTTGCGGAAACTCAACCGAACCGTGGGGCTGTTCATTAACGCCGCGGAAGTGTCGATTCTCGTCTTTTGCATGGCGGCGCTCGGCCTGCTCCTCATGACGAATGTGTTCGCGCGGACCTTTTTCCAAAGTATCTATTTTGCCGAAGAACTGTCAAAATTTTTGGTGATGCTCACCACCTTCACCGGCGTCAGCTATGGTGTCCGAAAAGCCCGGCACATCCGAATGGGGGCGTTTCTGGACGCCATGCCCGTAAAAATGGAGAAAGTCTTCATTATCATCATTTCCTCCGTCAGCGCCGTCGTCATGGCGATTATGGCGTATTACTCCTATCTGTATCTGATGAATGCCATGACCATGGGGCATAAGACGCCGGCATTGAGAATGCCGAGTTGGACGTTTTACGTGATCATCCCCATCGGATTCGGCCTGGCGGCTGTCCAGTATATCCGGACGATTTTGAAAAATTTAATCGAAAAGGATGCGTGGCAGTCTCCGGATCAACAAAGCGAATACGAAGATGAAGTCATCGGGGGGGCACCGCTATGACGCTTTTTGGAATCAGCCTTGCGACCATGCTGCTGTTCGGGTTTCCCTTCATGGTGACCCTGTTGGGATCCTTGATGCTCTACGTGTGGGTGTACATGCCGGATTTCGCGCCCAAGCTGATAACCACCATGGTCCAGCAGGTCATCACCGGGGTTACGCCGCCGGCGCTGGTGTGTGTCCCCATGTTTATCCTGTCGGCCAGCATCATCACCTCCGGAAGGTCCGCCCAGCGGCTGATACAGATGATCAAAGCCTTTGTGGGGCACCTTCCCGGAGGGCTTCCCATCACCACCAACGCGAGTTGTACGCTCTTCGGCGCGGTATCCGGATCCACCCAGGCCACCGTGGCCGCCATCGGCGGGACCATGCGTCCCATGCTTTTGGAAGCAGGATACAAAAGCTCCTTTACCCTCGGTCTGATCATCAATTCCAGCGATATCGCCTTTTTGATCCCCCCCAGTATCGGGTTTATCGTCTACGGGGTGGCCACCAGCACGTCCATCGGCATGCTTTTTCTTTCCGGGATATTTCCCGGCCTCATGATCCTGATGATGTTTTCCGCTTATTGCTACTTCTATTCCAAGTTCAAGAAAGTCGGAGTGCTCCCAAAGGCCACCCGCACCGAACAGATCAAGGCGGTTAAAGAGGGGCTTCCGGTGATGGGTTTTCCGGTGATTATCGTGGGCGGGATCTACACCGGTTATTTCAGTCCCACGGAAGCCGCCGCGGCGTCGGTGTTTTACGCGTTGTTCCTGGAGACCTTTGTTTATAAAGCGATCACCTTGAACCGGATCGTTGACTCTTTCCTGCAGACCGGCGTCATCACCGGTGTGGTGTTCATCCTGGTGGGTGCGGGGCAGGCGTTCTCCTGGATGATCGGATTCATGCAGGTACCACAGCAGTTGCTGCCGCCGCTTTTCGGGGTGGATCCGTCCATGCTGCGGGTAATCACCATCGTCGTGGCCACGTATTTCATCGCCTGCATGTTCGTGGATCCCATTGTGGCCATATTCATCCTGAGCCCCATTTTCCAGCCCTATGTGGTCAGCGCCGGCGTGGATCCCATCCTTTTGGGAACCCTGGTCACCCTGCAGGCCGCCATCGGCTCGGCCACACCGCCCTTCGGCTGCGACATCTTCACCGCCCAGTTGATCTTCCGGCGGCCCTACGTGGAAGTCATCGGCCACGCCTTGCCGTTCCTGCTGATCCTGATCCTGGCGACGGTCATCCTGATCGCATTTCCCCAAATCGCCCTTTTTCTGCCGAATTTGGCAATGAGCGGATAAGCACAAGGAACGAATCGATGCCTTTTGGATGTGAAGCAACATATGATGGAATCGTAAAAAGGTTTGAATGGCGCTCACAAAAACCTTTTTACGAACCCATTAACCGATGAGACAATACCGGAGAAGACGCCTTGACCCCTTCCATTCCCACATTGCACGATGCGTATACCGCCCGCGCCCGGATCCGATCCCTGATCCGAAAGACCCCCCTTTTGGACGCCGCGGACCTGGCGCGACAGACCGGCGCCCGTGGCGTGGTTTTCAAACCGGAATGCCTGCAGCACACCGGTTCCTTTAAAATCCGGGGGGCGGCCAATAAAATTTTAAGCCTCGGCGACGCGGAAAAAAAAACGGGCGTGATCACCTTTTCCACGGGCAACCACGGCAAAGCCGTGGCCCACGTGGCACACACCCTCGGCATTCCTGCGGTGGTCTGCCTTTCCGAGCACGTGGCACCGTACCGGGCGGAACACATCCAGGCTCTGGGGGCCGAGGTCGTCCGCAGGGGACGTTCCCAGGACGACGCCGAAGCCCATTACCATGAAATGAAAGCCGCCCGCGGGCTTATCCCGGTGGTTCCCTTCGACGACCCCCTCATCATCGCCGGACAGGCAACCATCGCCCTCGAAATCCTGGCGGATCTCCCCGACATTCAGGTGTTGCTGGTTCCCCTTTCCGGCGGAGGACTCCTGGCCGGCATGGCCCTTGCGGCCAAATCCATCAACCCGGCCATCCATGTGGTGGGGATCTCCCTGAAAGGGTCCCCGGCCATGGTGGAAAGTTTGAAAGCCGGAAGGCCGGTTCCCGTGGAAGAAAAAGATTCCATCGCCGATTCGCTCCTGGGCGGCATCGGAACCACAAACCGGTACACCCTCCCGCTGGTGGAAAAATACGTGGATGAACATCTCCTGGTTTCGGAAGAGGAAATCAAAGACGGCATGTTTTCCGTTTTCGAAACGCATCGGCTGATCATTGAAGGGGCGGCTGCCGTGGGCGTCGGCGCCCTCTTGCATCAAAAGGTCGACGTACGGAAAAAGAGGGTGGGGGTCCTGCTTTCCGGGAGCAGTATCGATTCCAAAACGTATCTTTCCGTTATCCAACGCTGCCTGGACGGCGAAGAAAGAAAAAAATCAGACCTGGAAGCACTGCGGCCTGTCCGGAAAGGAATCCCGCAATGAAGCAAATAACCGCGATCAAGGCAATGGCCCTTGCATGGCTTTTCCTCTTGGTGTTCTCAGGATCGGCCGGGGCAGTAAAATATTTCTGGCAAATCGCCCTGGAAGAAATCGAAGGGAGCATGCAGCATGCCTATGCCAAAAAATTCGTCGATGTGCTGGAAGAAAATTCCAAAGGAGAAATCCGCTGCAAAATCAATTTCTACGGCGAACTCGGCACTTCCGGCGAAATCGGCCGTCTCCTTCGGGAAGGCGATCTTCACTTTGCATTCCAATCTCCCGGTCACCTGGGATCCGATATTCCCGAGGTCCAGGTCTTTTCCATCCATTATCTTTTTCCCACCGACTTCGAGTTGTTGGAAAAAATTCTGCGCAGAGGACCCAATACATATCACGCGCTTCAAAAATATTATCGTGCACACGGCCTGGAACTCCTTTCCATCATCGAGGAAGGCTGGCAGATCTGGACGGCCAACAAGCCGATCCGCAAACCGGACGATTTCAAGGGGATCACCTTCCGGGTCATGTCTTCGCCTTTGCTGATCACCGCATACCGCCTCTACGGGGCCTACGTCATCACGGTGCCGTACAGCCAAATTTACAGCGATCTGGAGATGGGCCGGATAAACGCCCAGACCCAGCCTTTTTTTGCGATACAGGAAATGAAGTTCTACGAAGTCCAGGACTACATGATCCAGGCTCGCCAGTTGCCGTTCATCAGCACCTTCGCCGCCAACAACGCCTTCATCAACAGGCTCCCTCCGGACATCCGCACCCGGATCGACGACGCCGTTCACGCCGCCAATGAATTTATTTTCGACCTGGAACCCCGGCTGAACGAAGAACGAAGACAAATGATCATGGATGCCAAGCCGTCCATGAAATACATTGAATTGACCGATGAAGAAATCCGCGCGTTTAAGGAAAAATCGAAACCCTTGCGCCAAAAGTATCTCGAAATGGGGGGTAAAGGAGCAAAAGAAGTGCTGGACGCCGTGGTCAAAGACATCGAATGGGCCGAACAACAATGACATTACCCAAAAAACGCATTTTCACCGAAGAAGAATATCGACAACGGATCCGAAGAACCAAAGAGAAAATGGACCACGCCGGGTTGGAAGCTTTATTGATCATGGATCCCGGGAACATGAACTATCTCACCGGCTATGACGGCTGGTCTTTTTATGTGCATCAAGGCGTCATCCTCTCTTTGGACGCCCCCGATCCGGTTTGGTTCGGCAGGGAACAGGATTCCAACGGCGCGCGGATCACCACCTGGCTTCCGGATCATTGCATCTACGGGTATCCGGACGCCTATGTCCAGTCCCGATACACCCACACCATGCGATGGGTGGCGGATCTGATTCGAAAGAAGGGATGGGACAAAAAACGGTTCGGGCTTGAGATGGACGGATACTGGTTTAACGCACGCATGTACGTCACGCTCCTGGAGGAACTCCCCCAAGCCGTTTTCATGGATGCAACGAATCTGGTGAATTGGATCAAAGTGATCAAATCCCCGGCGGAAATCAGCGTCATGAAACAGGCCGCACAGATCTGTGAAAAGGTCATGGAAACGGCCCTCCGGGAAATCGATGTGGGGGCCCGGGAAAAAGAGGCCGCCGCGAAAGTGGCGGCGGCCCAGGTCGCGGGGACCGATGCCTTC